>Ga0129324_10000104_pt1 | contig 55869 bp, 51 predicted proteins | sample CPBDNA_7_FD_96879 | JGI IMG/M metagenome (GOLD analysis project Ga0129324, IMG submission 96879) | Freshwater to marine salinity gradient microbial communities from Chesapeake Bay, USA - CPBay_Spr_15_0.2_DNA | ecosystem: Environmental > Aquatic > Marine > Coastal | place: USA: Chesapeake Bay... | reverse complement strand
CTGCTCAAAAACATCTTGGCATTTTCGCGTCGCGTCGGTTACCGCTGTGTGACCCTAGAGGTGCGCGAGCAAGACGCGGCGACGGTGCGCCTCTACCAGTCGGTGGGATTTCAGACCGAGTCCCGGCTGCCATCCTATTACCAAGACCAAGCGTCAGCACTGCGGATGCGCGCCGAATTATCTTGAGCCATGAGTCACTGCCTTAAAACGAGTAGCTGAGTTTGGCCCACCATGTTCTGCCAGGCTCGTTGACCTTGTCAATGACGGGGTAGCCTTCCACGATGTCGTACTGCTGGGTGGCGCTGTGCCAATGTCAGTGCTTAATGAAAAGATCGATAATTGGATTGCCAGTAAAAAATAAAGGCCAGGGACTCAATAAGGCTCATGCAGGTGCGTCTGCCCCTTCATTGGTCGGACATAATCCACATACGGAGGAGAGATAATGTCTATTATTATTGCCGGACAAATCCGCGTCCCCGCAGAAAAACGCGAATTTCTGCTGTCAGCATAGAATCCTTACACACTCGACTCACTTGCCGAGCTAGGCTCGACTGGTCCGCTGATGGCTCAGACGCAGAGTTAATCCGCGTCTTTTAATGCTGGAAGAATGAAAAAAACCTGCGCTCATAATGTGGCAGTGTATAAAAAAGGCGCCCTTTAGGCGCCTTTTAAACAAAAACCATCAGTCTCAGAACTTGTACTGCACCTCTGCCCCGAAATAACGCGGACGGTTGATAGTACCAAATGTCCACAATCCAGGAACATAGACAGGGTCGGGATTAGTTGCCGATGTTGCAGAGTATCCCGCAGCCACATCAAGTACGTGTACAAAGTAGGACTCGTCGGTCAGATTCTTGCCGAATACTGACAACCGCCAGTTTTCAGTTTCGTAGTTGATAGAAGCATCAAGCATCCCGAAAGACGTAACGTACAGTGGATCGTCTGAATAGTGCTTGGGTCCGCCGGCACTGGCATTATTGAGATAATCGTCTATCCAACGGTAGCTGACGTTAGTGACCAGCAAAGCATCATTGGGTAGCTGTATTTCGTAAAGGGCACCCACGCTGTAATTCAGCTCTGGCGCACGACGCAAATCAAAGCCCGACTTGTCCAGCGGCAAGCCAGCGGGATCAACAACCGTATAGTCCTTGTATTCCGCATCCAGGATACCGAGGTTTGCAGTCAGGGTCAGCCCGGCCATTGGCAGCCAGACAGCTTCCAACTCAAACCCGCTGATGTCTGCGCCAGCCGCGTTTTGAACGAGCGTCAGCGTTACGGCGCCATCAGTGCCGGGTAGCACCACATCTTCCTGCTTGTCCTGGTAGTCGGTTACAAAAAACGAGCCATTCAACTGCAGTGTATTATCGAACCACTGAGTCTTGAACCCTGCTTCCCAGTTCTCTACATTCTCTGGCTCGTAGGGGCCTGCATTGGCAGCACCGGTCGCACGACCGTTAAATCCACCTGAGCGAAATCCTTCGGTGTAGCTCAAAAATAGCAGACCAAAGTCACTTTCGTAGGATATACCGATCTTCGGTGTGAACTGGCTCCAACCTTCTTTGCCGGGAAAGACTTCCGCCTGACCAGTGACAGGGTTGGTGTAATTATTCTCAACCACCCCCTGTGCCCAGGTGGGGCAGTCGAGCCCCCAGCCGCGCAAAGGGGACTTCTGGATGCCATCGTAATCCGTTACTGGACCAGCAGCATCCGGCGCGGTAAACACCTGACAGAACGTCTTCTCCTCATCCGTATAACGGCCCCCCAGTGACAGTGTCAGTCGCTCGTTGATATCAATATCTACCTGTCCGAACACTGCGAAGTTCTCAGTTTCCTGAAACGTCAGTGGCGAGTCGTTGAAGCCGCCAAAAAAGTAAGTATTCTGCCAGGCCTGGTAATCGCTGTCCCAGTAAAACCCACCCAGGATCGACCTGCCCCAGCTCCATTCCGACTCGAGTCTTAGCTCAAGGCTTTCCTGATTTTCAAACTGTGGGCGCGAGACCCTGAATGCATCGAATTGTATGCCGTCAGCTTCCCACACGTTCGTCTCATCCATCTCTCGTTGGGCATAGATTGCGACAAGCTTGTGTGCTTCGGTGATATCCCAATCGGCCTGTATCGTAATGGCTTCAAGATCAATGCTCGCTGTTTGCTCGCTGGTAGTACGTGTTTTGCGGTGATGATCTTCATCTTTGAAGCTCGCGCAATCAGTACCCGAAAGGCCAAGAACCGCAAACAATTCAGGTGATTCCGTCATACAAGTTATCGGACGGGCGGGGGTGTCATCATTCAAATCGTCATACGTGAGTTGCACACTAAAGGTATCCGTCGGCGACCACAATGCACTGAAGCTCCACTGAGTCAGATCGGTCTCACCTTCATCATCGTTACGCACGATATTGTCAAAATAACCACCACCTGACATATTGATAACACTGAGCTTAGTCGCAATATTTGCAACTTCGGGAAAATGCAATGTCCCCTTCAGGTCTTGCTGATCATCTTCGGCAACAGTAACACTCAGCTTCCCCCCCCACTCACCCTGGGGTTTAGCACGAACAATGTGAATCAATCCACCAATTGTATTACGCCCGAACATGGTGCCTTGAGGACCCCGCAGGACTTCAATACGCTCCGCATCCCAGGTATTGAGCAGTGCACCCGTTGAGGTAGCGAGATATACGCCATCCTGATAAACAGCCACCGCAGGGTCGAAGCTCTTCTCCACATCATTGAGCTGCATACCGCGAATCGCAATTGAAGCCGTACCGTTACCTAATGTAGGGTCGATGATGAGGTTGGGAGACATGGACGCGACATCCTGGATAGTGCGCGCGAACGTTTTTTCTATCATCGCACTGTCCATCGCGCTTACCGAAATCGCAACGTCCTGAAGATTCTGTTCACGTTTTTCTGCAGTCACGATGATTTCCTCGAGCTGCGTACTTATTTGTCGCGGCTGCGCAACTGCTGTCGCTGCACAACATAGCGACACTACCATAGGCAGTAGGCGCTGAGTAAATCTATTGGATATTGACACTATTAAACCCTCTCGTCATTATTAATGTTATAACAACAGTCTAACTCGGTTTTTTTTAGTTTGTAAACCTAAGTTTTCAGGTAGTACTTTTATTTTTGCCGCCTTACAAAGCTCCAGGCGGAAGGCAATTCTATCTCACAAACACGCCCACAAAACCTCCTGGGGACCAGATGTAACATGCTCCCGTCAAGACATGATCGGGCAACCATCTTATGCCAGGCACGACCTGAAGCGCCACAACTCTTTTACGAACTGTTCCGGCTGTTCCCATGCTGCGAAATGGCCACCCTGCTGAGGCCTCGACCAATAAACCAAGTTATAGCAGCGCTCGACCCAGCGTTGCGGCGGTTGATACAACTCATATGGAAACAGGCTGATGCCCGTTGACACTGAAACCCGCGCAGACTTCAGGCTGGCATAGGACTCCCAATAAAGGCGTGCCGCAGAGGCGCCGGTTCCCGTAAACCAATACAGGCTAGTGAGATCAAGAATCGCGTCACGACCGAAAATGCTCTCTGGATCGTCTCCACAATCGCTCCAGGCCGCGAGTTTTTCAAATATCCAGGCAGCCAGTGCGGTTGGAGAATCAACAAGCCCGTAACCGATCGTCTGTGGCCGTGTGCTCTGAATACTGGCGTAGCCCGTCCCCATTAATCGATGCTGCGTGTAACGTGCCAGGACATTCTGTTCGTCCATGCTAAGGGCCCGGCTGTCGGAACCGTCCGGGAAGGCCATTGCCATAGTGAGATGCAGCGACGTACATGCCGAGGCGAAGTCACGGGCAAGGATATTGCTGACAACTGCCCCCCAATCCGCACCCTGCGCCATGTAATTCCCATACCCAAGGTGTGCCATCAACGCGACCAGACGCTCATGTTGGCAACTGCCGCAGCGCACGCGAAGAAAACCATACTCAAGACGGCCGCATTTAAGAAAGGCCTCGAATTCTTCGTGTACCTATTCCGGTAAACGCCTACCTCGGCTCGCCATCAAATCACGAAACTCGGGGTAATAGCGCTCAACGAGTTGGTAGAGTTGGGTTTGCTCAGGTTGACGGACCTATTTTGTGAGTCTGATGAGTGCGCGCTATTTTGGATATTTGCCCATCGCCAGCACTAGCAGCGCAGATGACAAAAAGAGCGCCGTCGCGGCGACAAACCCAAAATCGTAGCTACCCGTTTGGTCGTAGACCGAGGCGAATAACATCGGGGCAGCGCCCGAACATACCGCCAAGGTCGCATACAGCACCGAGTAAATTTTGGCGTAGTGCGCGAGCCCAAAGTAGCGCGCCGCCAAAAAGGCCATCAGATCGAGCTCTGCGCCGGCAGCGAAACCGATAAAAAAGCTCGCCACCGCTGCCATCACTAGGCTTTGCTCGCCGTGAAAAATAACCGCACCAATCGCCGGCATCAACAGGCAAATAGCCGCGATACCCGGCGCCCAAAAGCGATCGACCAAGTAACCCACCATTACCCGACCAATGATAATTGAAGCACCAAACACACTCTGAATGGTCGCCGCCTGTTCGCGACTAAATCCGTCATCCGTCATCGATGGCAGCAAATTAGGGCCGATACCCGAGAAACCCATGTAGGCGAATAATATGGAGCACAACAGCACCCAAAAACGGTAGCTGCGCAACGCTTCGCCAAGGGTCATACCTGTCTGCAAGTGCAAAGCGACATCAGGATCCGCCACCGCAGACAGCTCTAATGGTCGAAACAAGAAGAACAGCACCGGCCACGCGAGCAGCATGGGCACTAATGCCAAGCCGAGATAGGCACCGCGCCAGCCAAAGGCGTCGGTCAACCACACGGTGTACTGCGGCGCCAAAGACGCACAGATGCCAGTGCCGCTTAACGCCAAACCCAGTGCCAGGCCACGCCGCTTAAAGAAACTGGTGGCGATGGCTCGCGTCCAAGTGACAGGAATTGTGCCGGCCCCGAGCAGCGCCATCACCCCGTAGGCTAAAAACAGCATCCACAGCTGACCCTGCATTTGTGACGCCATTACAAAACCGAGGCCGAGGCCCAGCATCGCCGGTAGCGCAACACGACGCGGACCAAAGCGATCGTTAAGCCATCCGACAAGCGGCGACGTGAGGGCGCCGAGCCCAGAGCTAAAAAGAATCGCGGCCTGAAATTCTGCGCGAGACCAGCCAAACTCCTCGGTCACAGGCACTACCAACGCCCCAATGGTGTAATAAGGGAGTACAAATGAGCTGCTAACGATTCCAATGCAGGTCGCCAGAATAAGTGGCCACCGTTGTCCAATTTCGTTTTCGCGGGCTGTGGGATCGGTCATTAGATTATCTATCCTCATTGCTGTGGCCAGGTTCGCGGGCAGCCAATTCGAGCTGCGCCCGATAGCTCGCGAGATCGAAATAATCCCGCCACTGGGTAATTCGGCCCTCGGAAATCTCAAATACCCCCATAACCGGCAGGACAACCGCGCGGCCATTGATGGTGAAGGCATCGATCCGTTCGGTCAAAACGCTCTCGCCACTCGCGGCGATGCTGCGCAGCGTCCACTCGCAAGCAGAGAACGTCCATGCTTCACGCAAGTACGACACTACCGCTTCACGGCCGGAAATCGGCGACAGCGGCATGTTGTGGTAATAAATGTCCGTGTCTAAACAGCCGATAATCGCCTCGAAATCCATACGATTCCAGGCGTCGATAAAACCGACGACAATGTCGCGGGGCTCAGACATCGGCGCGCAAAAGCCGCTTCGTATTGGCCGTAAATAACGCTTCGAAGCCATTATCATCGGTCGTAGCGTGTTGATCCCAGCCCGAAAAATTGGTGCCCATAACCAGTCGTTCGGAACCCATAATCTCCATCACCAGGGCCAAAACACGGGCGTCGTGTACATGGGTGTCGAACCACAGCCGGGACAAGGACTCTTCAAATGCGCCGTCATAGCGCAAGAAATCGGGCGCCCAAGGGCGCTTGACACACGCCTGATTCAAACGACCAATCAACGATGTTGTTGCGCCGCCTGCATGGCTTAAACAAATATCAAGCTCGGGATGTCGATGTAGTACTCCGCCATAAATCAAGGTGGCAACCGCGATCGTTTCCTGGGCAGCAAAGCCGGTAATCAGGTCTAAATCGAACTGCTTTAAATTGATATCGCCCGGAGGTCCATCAATGCCCGCAGGACTGGGATGAATAAACAACGGTACGTTTAAGGCGATCAATTTCTCATACAGCGGGTCTAGCGATGCCGAGTTTAACGGCACACCAAAATCGGTGCCGATGTAAGCGCCCAACATATCTAACTCACCGACCGCGCGCTCCAGCTCTTCACAGGCAGCGCCAACGTCTTGCATGGGCAGCGCAGCAAATCCCGCTAGCCGCTCCGGATGACGTGCCACTGTGCCCGCCAGCGCATCGTTGTGCACCCGACAAAAATTAACCGCAAACTGCGGCTCAATAAAATGAAAATAGGTCAGCGGATTCGGCGATAAAACCTGGCAATCAATACCCGCCTCATCCATGCGCGTTATCCGCAGGTCAGCCTCCATGAATGGGCTACCTTCATAGCGCACGCCATCAAGTCGATAGTCGCCGACACGGAACCAGGGCTGCCCCTCATCGGTGTAGCCTATTTCCGGCCCGTGATGACCCGCGGTGTTCATGGTCTCTTCAAGTACCGCGTGTGCGTGTATATCAATGCTACGCGCACGGGCGATTATTTCTCTGGCGCTCATTAACGGACCCTCAATTTTATCTCGCCGAATTGTTTTAATTTTATCGTTACCAACAGCAGTGACATCAGCGCTAAAGGTGGCTCAAAGCCACACACGGGCGCTGAGACACCTGCGCTTGATCGTCTTAAAGAACAACCCAACGCTACTCTTGTGGCGCTACTTCCAAGGTAAGACCGTCTAGATCTTGGCTGAGGTCGAGCTGGCAGCTGAGTCGCGAGCGACGCTCATCAAAATGCTCCTGGTACTGCAACAACATCTCCTCGATCTCACCGCGCTCGGGCAGCCGCGAGAGCCAATCATCGTGGATAAAAACATGGCACGTGGCGCAGGAAGCACATCCCCCACAGACCGCTTCAATACCTTGATCCTCATCAAACAGCACATCCATAACGGTTCGCTGCCCAGGGCGTGTGACCAAAGTATGGCGTTGATCGTCGCCGGTTTGTACGTTTATCGTGATGCCCGCATCCATGTCCTCAATTCTCCTTTGGTGGTTGTTTTATTGTGTCGCCAGTCAGTCCCAAACCTAAGCCGCCATCAACATCGACAATGGCACCCGTTGTCCATTCACCGCAAATCAAATAGGCCATCGCTTCCGCAATCTCCTCGGCGGTACCGATTCGGCCTAGCGCATGAAGCGGCGCCATGCCTTGCAATCGCTGCAGTGCTGCCTCGTCATCGAACAACCCGGCCCGCTGGTTAATCTCGGTAAACACCGCCCCAGGCAAAATACAATTAACTCGGATATGTCGCTCGCCTAACTCAGCCGCCAACACACGCGTCAAACACTGTACCGCCGCTTTGGTAGCCGCATAGGGTGAGGCGCCAGGGAAAGCGCGCTTCGTGTGGATGGAGCCAATAAATATAATGGCGCCAGCGCGTTGTTCTAAATGCGGTACCGCCAAGCCGGTGAGCATCATGCCCGCCACGACATTGGTATTAAAAGTATCAAGCAGCTTGTCTTGCTCTAACTCAGTCACGGCACCGCGATACATGTTGCCCGCATTATTAATCAGCGCGTCGAGCCCGCCACCATGTGCTAGTGCGGCGTTAACCAGTCGCTCTCGGTCCGCCCCCACGGTGATGTCTGCGGCGACACCCAAACACCCGGGACCGAGCGCCGCTGCCGCGGCCTCAATTTTGTCTTTGCGGCGGCCGCAGATAGTGACTTTGGCACCGGCGGCAATAAAATATTGCGCAGCGCCGAAGCCGAGACCCGAGCCACCCCCGGTGACCAATATAGACATGCCAATGAGTGACTTCATACATTTCTCCCGGTTAAATCAAGCGCCCATGACACAGCGCGGCGCAATGCCTCACCATGGCCTGGCTCAGCCAAAGAAGCGCGATCATGCCCCAAGGCATCGTAGACCACCCGCGCACTGCCATACGTATGGCGCCACAAGGCCGGCTGATCCGACGCCGAGGATTCACTGCAGCCAAGCAATAAAATGTCGGCATCGCTGTTTACCGTCAAATCCGAGTACATCTCATCGACCACATCGAAATCCTTGAGGCCAGACATCAGTGCGCTATCTGTCGGCGTCAACTGGATACGCTCGGGTGCAGGATGCCAGGATTGGCCCCACTCCCAGCGACCGCCCAAAATAGTCTGCCACTCGGGCCAGTCTGAAAAACAAATACTGGCAGTGTGCAAGCCCAGCAGAGCGCCACCCCCGGCTAAATGCTGACAAATCGCAGCGCGCGCATCAGCCGACAAACACAGCGCCTCCGTGTCACGATAAGGGTCGTACTTGTCACCCAGCATTTCCCAGCGCAGCGCGTTAATGGTCAGCAAATCGACCGGCTGGCGCGCCAAGCTGGCAAGCCCTGCTTCGATGTTAGTGTCGATACGCGAGGTGATATCCAAGGGCGCCAGGAGCTCAGCCAACGCCTGTGCTGACGCGTTAAAGTCATGGAAAATACCGCCGACGAGAATCAGGTTAGTGCGCATGTGGGCATTACTCTCGCGGCAGGTGCGCCATAACGCTGTTGATAACACCGCCATCGACAACCAGCTGGTGGCCATTGATGTAGCTCGCGGCCGGTGAGTCTAAAAACAACACCGCCTGCGCAATATCATCACTGGTTCCAAGCCTTCGCAGCGGCACACCGCTACCGCGTTTTTCGCGCACCACCGGATTGGCATAAATAGGCTTGGACATACCGGCATCAATGAAGCCAGGCGCGATTGCATTGACGCGGATACCGCGCGGCCCCCACTCGATCGACATCGCCTGGGTCATATTCGCCATCGCCGCCTTTGTACCGGCGTACAAACCGACATTGGGCGCGGGATGCACACCATTGACCGAAGTCAAATTAATAATATGCCCCGAACCTCTGGACAGCATCCCGAGCGCCGCTTGGCGGGCACAGAGGCAGCTACCCAGTAAATTGACATTAATAACAGACACATAATCTTCAACACTTTGTGTTTCGAGGGGGCCAAAACACACGATACCGGCGTTATTGACCAGTAGATCTGGCGCCTCACCAAACGCCTCAAAAGCGGCCTCGATCTGGGCTGCATTACTGACATCCGCCACTAAAGCGACCGCATTAGGAATCCTCGCAGCGGTCTCTGCCGCAAACTCACCTCTCACATCGAGAATACCCACACGATAGTTATTGGCTGCGAGTATGGCCGCCATATCAGCGCCGAGGCCATCGGCACCGCCCGTTACTATGGCTGATTTCATAAAATCTCCTTGGCATCTAGCAGCACTGGATAGTGGCGCCAGTTTTTACGTTGGGTGTCGGCGTCCACTATCGGCGCGCGATCCGGGTCGGGTCTGACATTGTGTTCAAACAGATTGCGCAGCAAACTGGTGAGCGTCCCGTAGTGATGGTTATCCGGGTCAGTATCTGCCTGCGGTAACGTGCCACCCGCGAGATCGCGACCAAAACAGGTGTGCACACCAACACCAAAGGTCAGCCCGTAAGGCGGTATCCGCGCCTCGGTGACGCGATGGGGGTCAAACATTTCAGGTGCCCCACCAAAGGCGCTGGGGTCTTGATTGGCGGTCTGCAAATCTACGACCACCGCCGCACCTTCGGCAACTGATATGCCGTTGACCAGCGCGAAAGGACAGGCAGCGGTGCGCCACGCCACAGGACTCGCCGGGTGTAACCTCAAGCTTTCATGCACACAGTGCTGTAAAAATAGCGGATCCGTTGTTAGCCGCAGCGCATCTTTGGTGTGAGATAAACACCAAGTGTGGATATGGTGAAAGGCGTGCACCATCGCATTGGCGGAACTGTGGGTGGCCGCCTGCATAAAAAAAGCCACCTCTCTGCGAATCATGGCCTCGTCGAGATCCTGCGCATTGCGACTCTGCAATAGCACCGTCAAAATATCTCTGGGCGCCTGCTCAGCGGCGAGGTTGCCGGCGTCGATATCCGCCAGCAATTGTTCGCGCCGGCACATCGACGGCTGAAAAAAACGGCTGTCGAATAAAGCCAGCGCCTCGGCGACTTCCTGTCGCACATCGTCCTTGTTGCGGGTCGAGTGAAAAAGCGTCGCACCCTCACCAAACTTGCGCACAATTTCCAGCAGGCAAGCTCGCTCCGTGGCGGAGTCAATGTCTCGGTCGATACCGGCGATATCACTGGCTAGATTGAGATTTACCCGCACTCCAAACTCATGCAGGTCCATACTGCCCTGCCGCAGATAGGGGGCCAAAGTTGCCGCCAGGGTTTGCGGATACACTTCTTTTTCGTAATAACGGGTGAAATCGCGGCGGAACAATTTCAACTCAAGCGCGCGTCGCAAGGTGTGCTCTTGGCCGTGCAAGGTCAGCAGCACCCGCTCCATGAGCACGTCGCATTCGCTGTACATCGACTGCACAAGGCGACGATCGCACAGGGTTTCGAATGCCTGCTGATAGTGGTCTATCTTCGCTGCTTCACTCAAGTGTCAGCCCGCCGCAGTAAACACAACGGGGAAGACCTTCCAGACATCGCGCGCCGATGCCGCGATCTTTTCAGCGGCCTTGGTGGGGTGTGGGCGCATGCCATGGCGGAGCAATTCCGCGATAATTAGCACGATTGTGCCGTATTGATGATTTTCTGGGTCGATCGCTTGCTCAGGTTTTAACAGTGTACCCGCGACGAGGTTCATGCCCAGACACACGTGCATACCCCCGCCAAAAGACAAGCCTGCAGGACTCACCTTCGGCGGATGTTCGCGCAGCGGGTTAAACTGATCTGCATCCTCACCAAACACGCTGTTATCGCGGTTGGCGGTCTGCAAATCGATGACCACTTTTTCGCCCTGTGCTGCCGCCTCTGCACCCAAGTCAACCGGGTGTTCGGCGACGCGCCACGCCTCGGGGCTTGAGGGGTGTAAGCGCATACTTTCTAGCACAAAGCGCTGTAGCAGCGGCAAATCTTGCGCCATAGCCGCGGCATCCTGTGGTCGACCCGCATGCCAATTAAAGATTTCATTGACCGCGTGTACCAGAGTGTGGACCGATGTATGCGACGCCGCCAAGTAGAAGAACGCCACCTCGCGCACCATCAGTTCATCGGGCATGCAAAGCTTGTCTTCGTTCATCAACAAAATCGTCAGTATGTCTCGTGGCAGCGCTTTTTCATCAAGCTCACCGCGGTTAAACGCGTCGATTAACTGCTGCCGGCGTTGCCGAGACGGACTAAAAAAGCGGGCTTCGAACTCTTGCAACGCCTCGCCAATTTCATCAAGTATCGGCTGCCTGTCGCCTTGATACTGACCAATCGTTGCAGCCTGACCTAACTGAATCAACAAGCGGTGCTGTGCGTCGGCCTCCTCCACCGTGCCATCGATTCGATCGATACCGGCAAAGGCCAAGGAGACATGGACCATAATTCGATACCCAAGGGCTTTGAGGTCCATCTCATCATGATCAAGAAACTGCGCTAGGGTCTCGTCTAGCAGCGCCGGAAATATCGCCGCCTCATAGTGCCTAAAAAAGTTACGCCGAAACAACTGGCTCTCAACAGTGCGCCTTAAACGGTGTTCATCACCGTGCAACGTCACCAGCACTTTGTCCATCAGAATACCGCCCTCATCGTACAAGGATTGCCGAAGGTCGCTCTGCCGCAAAGCGCTCTCTGCGGCTTTAAATGTATCGACACGATGAATTTTCATAGTGTTTTACCTCTCATTGAGTCCACTAATTCACGAGTCAGAATTTGGGATGAAAATTCACTGACACGCCAACCTGGCAAGTCCCAGTGCTCCGCTATTGGCGCGGACAAATCAACGGCCTGCCCATTTTTGAAAATCTGACGGAACCGATCACGCTGACCGAGCAGCGTAATATCCGCGAGTGGATCGCCGTCGAACACCAGCACATCGGCTAAATAGTTAGGCTTTATGCAGCCTAGCTCACCGACGAGCTTCAGTGCCCGCGCACCCTGTTCAGTCGCACAATGAATCGCCTCTAGCGGCGACAAACCGAGATACTTCACAAAGACTTCCAGCTCGCGATAGTGCCAGTCGCCATAAGGTGTCAGTGAAAAGCCACTCTCACTACCTGTCAGCAGGGGTACACCCGCATCGTAGGCGCGACGAAGCGTGTCGACACTCTCGGTGATTTCACGACGAAAAACGTCTTGCAACCGCGGATCAGATCCGATAGCACCACCAAAATCTGCGAGATTCGCCTGAAACGTCAATGTTGGCGCAAGCGGTACATTAGCCTCTATAACCGCCTCTACGGCTTCGTCATCCATGTAAGTGGCGTGCAAGATCATGTCAAAGCCAGCCCGCGCCGCATCGCGGGTACTCGAAGCATTGCGACAGTGGCCGACCACCGGAACCCCTAAATTATGAGCGGTATCACAGACCAGTTTGAGCTCATCGAGGGACCATGTCTGAATTTCACCACCGCCGGGCTGCGGGCGCGTGGGCAAACCACTGACGTGTACTTTTATCCAATCGACACCGTTCTTAATTTGCGCCTGAATTTCTGTGACGATGTCATTGGGCGTATGCACAATGCGCGCATAACCTCGGGTGCCGTGGTTAGGCAGCAAGTGCGCTGCGGTACCACCGACACAGTTAATCAGCACGTTGCCACCGGTGGTCATGCGCGGCCCCTCGACAACGCCACCCTCGATTGCATCGCGCAGATCCACCCCCACATCGAAAATACAGGCGGCGTCGAAGAAACCGGTGAATCCGGCGCGCAATACCTTGCGCGCATTCACCGCAGCAACAAGCGTAGCGAGGCCATAGCGACGATGAAAAAACAGCTCATCATTACTCGACGGCTGGTCGTAACTGATATGGCAGTGGCTGTCGATCATACCGGGCATCACCGTACACCCCGTGGCATCGATAACCACCAAACCCGGCCCCGCCTGCGCCGCACGCAGCCGCGCATCGTCGCCCACAGCGGTAATTCGCTCGCCCTCGATGAGCACATCAGCCAAGGCCGGCTGCGCACCGGTGCCGTCGATGACGGTGCCATTTTGAATCAGTGTTACCGCTGTTTTCGAATGCATTATTTTGCCTCCGCAATAGACTGTAGTTCTCGTGGGCCCAGGTCGCTGTAGGGCACCTTGTGCAGCGCGATAAAACGCATCAGCGCATCACCCTGCCCCGATGTATGCCGCAGCATTGCATCGGCAGCGGCGAGACCATCCGACGACAGAATCGCCGACAAAATCTCTTCGTGATCCGCTTGGTTGCGCCGCAATCTCCCCGGCGCAACCAACTGATAGCGCCGAAAGGGCAAAACTCGCTGTGCCAGCGACGACGTGGTGTCGATCAGCACCGTATTGCGGCAGCCTTTGAGCACCGCTTGATGAAATTGCGAACCCAACTCGGCGTAGCTATTTTCATCGCCACCACTGTCGAGCAAAGCACCCGCCTCTTCGTGCAGCGTCACTAGCGCCTGCTTTTCGACGGCGGGCATCCGCTCTGTGGCCAAGCGCGCCGCCAGGGCCTCTAGCTCCGCTAGGGCTTCGAACATCTCCAGCAATGACACCGGGTCAAGGGCGCTTACCACTGCGCGACGGCGGGCATTTTTTGTCACCAGCCCGGCCTGCGCCAGATTCGCAATGGCCTCGCGCACAGGGGTTCTAGATACACCGTACTGGACTGCCAAGCGCCCTTCTTCTAAGGGTGTGCCCGGCAACAGCGCACCTTTGAAAATATCTCGCTCGACATCCAAGCGCACCAGCTCCGCGTGTGTCGGACCCAGCTCGCGACTCACAGGTGCCCAAGCAGCGGGCGAGCGAACCCTGAAAAATCTGGCTTGAGTGCAAATAGCGTTGATACTGACCGACCCATAGTGCATACATTTATTAAAATTGTGTATACACTTTAGTCGGTATGTGAAATGGCTGCAAGCGCAAGCGCACCGCGGCACGCTCAGCCGAGATCAAGTTGTTATACTCGGCCAATAAAAACCGCTTTTAAGGCGAAGGAGACACCGATGATTACACTGACCGTCAATGGCGAATCGCGCACGGTTGATGCCGATGACAGCACGCCCTTACTGTGGATACTGCGGGATCATCTAAACCTGACCGGCACTAAATACGGCTGCGGTATGTCGCTCTGCGGCGCGTGTACCGTGCATCTTGATGGCCAGCCGGTGCGGGCGTGTGCTCTGCCACTCAGTACAGTGGCAGGCAAGTCAATTACCACGATTGAGGGCATCGGCGGCGAGCAGCTAAATCCGGTGCAAACCGCATGGCTAGCCCACGATGTCGCCCAATGCGGGTACTGCCAATCGGGGCAAATCATGGCCGCTAGCGCGCTACTACAAAAGAACGCAAACCCCAGCGATGCCGAAATCGATGCCGCGATGTCGGGTATTGTCTGCCGCTGCGGCAGTTATCAGCGCATCAGGGAGGCCATACACGCAGCCGCGCAGGATATGGCACTGGCAGGGGGTGAGCTATGAATCATAAGCAGGGTAGCAAGGGCGTATCTCGACGCGGTTTCATGCTCGGCGCCGGGGCTTCGATCGGCAGCCTCTTACTCGGCGTCAGCGTCGCTTGGCCTGTGCGCGCTCGGGTCGCACAACCGCAGTCCACACCCTTGAACACCTTTTTGCGGATCGACCCAGACAACACCATCACCCTAATGATGAACCACTCGGAATTCGGTAACGGTGCATATACCAGCTTAACGATGATGGTAGCCGAAGAGCTGGATGCCCAATGGGATGACATTAAATTAGAGGCCGCGCCGACATCACCCGAGTACTACAGCCCCATATTTGGCGAGTACCTGACCGCCGGCAGTATCACCACCGCCGGCGCTTGGATCCAGTTGCGCACCGCCGGCGCCCAAGCGCGAGCCATGTTTATCGAGGCCGCCGCCCGCGACTGGCAGGCGGCCCCTGGGGAACTCATTACCCGCGACAGCAGTGTTGTATGGCCGGCGGGACAGCGCGAAGCACGCTACGGTGAGTTGCTCGCCACTATCATCGAGAACGACATACAGCCGCCCACCGAGGTAGCACTCAAAGCAGCGGCTGACTTTAAGATCCTTGGCAGAGCGCGACTTCGGCAAGAGGGCCGCTCAAAAGTCGACGGCAGCGCAGTGTTTGGCATCGACGTCAAACTGCCTGACATGCTCTACGGTTCGGTAGCCCGCTGCCCGGTCTACGGCGGCAAAGTGGCGCGCTATGACGACACCGCGGCGCTCGCCATTGCCGGCGTGGTCAAAACAAAGCAGATTAGTGCCGGCGTAGCTGTCTTAGCAAAAGATTACTGGACCGCCAAGAAAGGCCGCGATGCGCTGGTCATTGAATGGGACGAAGGCCCCAACGCGGCGCTGTCTAGCGAAGGCTTTTATCAGGAATACCGCGCACTAGCAGACCAACCCGGCATGCTGGCAGAGGACATTGGTGACGCAAAAGCTACAATTGCCGGCAGTGATCGACAGCTCGAAGCAGTCTATGAAATGCCCTATCTTGCCCACGCCACCATGGAGCCCATGAACGCCACCGCGCAAGTGACCGAGGACGGCTGTGAAGTCTGGGTAGGCACCCAATACCAGAGCAATGACCAAGAGATCGTCGCCAAGTTATTGGGCCTGCCGCAAGAAAAGGTCGTGATTAATCGCACGCTGATGGGCGGCACTTTTGGTCGCCGGGCCAGCAAAACCGCCGACTTCACCGTGGACGCCGTCGAGGCCGCTCGCGGCGAGGGCGTGCCGGTACAGGTGATCTGGTCACGGGAAGAGGATATTCGCGGCGCTCACTACCGGCCGCTGTTTGTGCACAAGCTGCGCGCCTGTCTAGATAAGCAAGGCATGCCCTTGGCTTGGCATCAAACCGCCGTCGGTCAATCGATCATGCAACACACCAAGCACGACCCTGCCTACATGGTGTCGGGCATGGACATCTACTCGATCGATGGCTGCCTACAGGAACCTTTCGGCGTGTTCCCTTACGGCACCCACTACACCATCCCGCATCATCGTATCGAAACCCACAATGCCCCTAAGGTGGGCGTACGCCCTCATGAATGGCGCGCGGTAGCGCACACCCATACCGGCATTGCCTACGAGTGCTTCCTCGACGAACTCGCCCATGCGGGCGGCATCGACCCATTGGCGTTGAGAATACGCCTCAGCAAGAACCACCCACGCATGCAGAATCTGCTGAAGCTGCTCAAGCAGAAGAGCGACTGGGATACACCGCTCGGCGAAAATCGCGCCCGCGGCGTCGCCGCTCGCGTCTATTCAGTCAGCCCGATTGCGCAGGCTGTTGAAATCAGCCTGCATGGCGATGGAAAGTTCTCGGTAGATCGCGTGGTGTGCGTCGTCGACTGTGGCTTTGCGGTCAACCCCTTGAACATCGAAGCACAAATTCAAGGCGGCATTGCGCTGGGTCTCAACGCGGTCACCAGCGGCAATATCGACTTGCAAGCGGGGCGTGTGGTGCAAAGCAACTTCCATGACTACACCCCGCTGCGAATCGCTCAGATGCCGAAAATCGAGGTGCATATCATCGACAGCGACCAGCCACCCACCGGCGTCGGCGAACAGGCGACCACACCTATTGCACCGGCGGTCGCGAATGCGATCTTCAGTGCGACAGGGCAGCGTATTCGCAGCTTTCCATTGGCGAAACACGGCTTCACCCTGGTGTAGCGACAGCGCAAACACTGTCGCTAACAACTGACGCTAACCGCCGTATTAATTTATAGGGCGGTTATTTCCCGTCGACAGAAAATACCATGAGGATATTGCCGGGCTCGTGAAAATAGAGCCCGTACCCCGAATTACTCACAAGGTGTCCCTCGGCGATAGTCGGACCAGCGCCACTCATGCCGCCACCGCTAGCCGGCACCCCGTTCACGGTATCAAAGTGATCTGTGGTGTCGAATTCCCACAATACTTTACCGGTGTCACCGGCGTAAAACCGGAGATAACCATCGAGATGACCCGCGACGACGGCGCCGGGGATGGCGGTTACCGGTGCCGAAATACCCGGGTCACACAACGGGCGGTCATCGCCGCATAGGTTAGTTTGAACATGGGACCACAAGACCTCGCCCGTATTGGCATCAATGGCATGCAAACCCGGGCGCGCTAGCGCCGGATCGAGCACGTTGCCATTGCGGGTATTATTCATGTCGTTGATCGGCGCATACACGCGGCTGCCCTCTGCAGCCATGCCAAAATGCACACCACCCTGAATACTGCCGCGCCCAACTTTCGCCACCCAATGACGCTGTTCACCGGCTTTCGCATCATAGGCGATAACTGAACCATCCTTGTGGCCAGCTACTAAAACCTTACCGTGCACCGCATTATCAATCAGCAGCGGACTCGAGCCCTGATCAAAGTCTGGGCCTTGCTCCGGTGGGCAGTTGGGATGCTCCGCGGACATCATGCAGGCGACATTCCACGCGTCGCCCGTGAACACCTGTCGCGACCAAATACGCTCGCCGGTATCCAAGCGCACAGCAACAATGGCGTCACTATTCTCGTCGGATGGGGTTGAGTAGTTTTCCCCCGTCCCAAAATACAGGCGGTTGTTGGCCGCATCGATGGTCGGGCTATTCCAAACCGGCGCGCCTGAAGGGGACAGAATACGCATACCCGCCGTCGTGCGCCCGGTTTCTGCTGGCGCACTGGGGATGGCGTAACTCTGCCAGCGGATCGAGCCATCCAGCGCATCGTACGCAACCACCTTGCCACGGAAGGTACAACACTCGTAATCGGCGGCCGCCGCGGCAATCACCTCCAGTGAAGAGACCGGCACATAGACAATGCCCTCGTGGTAGGCCGGCGTTCCTGTCAATGTGGCACTGTGATGATCATCGGCGCTGGTCTTCCACAACAACTCACCCGTACGCGCATTAACCGCATAGAGATTGGCGATGATGTCACCGAAATACACAGCTGGCGGGCCGTCGCCAAACTGCCCCGGCACGATGCCCGTTCGCACCTCAGCGCTCGCCTGATAGGCCCAGCGCACGCAACCGGTCTCGAGATCAAGGGCGTATACCGTACCATCTTGGCTGCCCACAAAAACGCTATTCATGGCAACCGCAGGCTGTGAGCGCGCGCGCATCGCATTCGGAAAACCGAAGCTCCACTTCATTTTTAATCGCGGTATATCCGCAACAGCCAAGCCCGCAACCGCGGCGGGAACGAAGCGACGCGTATCGCGCCCCCAGCCCGTTAATGCTGCGGGGTCAAGATCGGTCTGCTGAGCCGCATCCGCGGCGCAGTAATTCAGCGGTGGCAGGTTCATTTGTGCATCAGAAAACGGCTCTTGCAACAAATATTCGACCACTTGGCGCTTCTCAGTATCCGACAATTCAGCGGCCTGAACTTGCATCAAACCCTCTGTCATCGCCCTATAAATCGTGCGCGCGGGCATCATTTCGAGCCACGATGTATGCGGCGCCTTATAAACCTGGCCAGCGTGACAGGCCAAGCAGTGGCGTGCGTACAGTGCCGCACCGGGCAGCGCACTGCGCTCCCCTAACGCACCAGAGACAACCCGCATCTCGTCCGTTGATTGCAGTGTGGCAGGCACGTCCGACGCGGCATTTGCAGCGCTCAGCATCACGACCAGCACCGCCAGTGCCGACAGGTTAAATTTCACTATAGCAAGTACGGTTGTCATGGTTGGGGCCTCTTTTTTAATAAATTTTCAGCGCCGCTCTGAGTGATGAAGACTGGCGGCGACAGCCGGTCGCTCGGCGATACGATCAAACCAAGCGGCTAGCTTAGGCGTGAGCGCTGGGTCGATCGGCTGACCCACTGCTCGGCCAAAATCGAGGAACGGGAACAAGGTAATATCGGCGAGGCTGAGCGCATCTCCCGCAATATACGGCCGGTCTTGAAGCTGCGCCTCCAACCAAACCATGCCTTGTCGGGCCTGTATTTTTAAGTCATCGGCGGCCTGAGGGATACAGTGACGGCGGCTCTGAAATAGCGGCAGACCTTCTGCGTAACGAAAACCATTGGTGAGTGGCGCGTTAATATTGACATCAACACGTCGCACCCACATGCGGATCTTCGCCCGCGTCTCTGCGGTTTCGCCGATCAACGGATGCTCTGGATAGCACTCCTCCAAGTACTCACAAATCGCCTGAGTCTCGGCCAAAATCGTGCCATCATCGAGCAGGAGTGCAGGCAACTCTCCAGCGGGGTTCTGCGCCAGAAAAGCGGCCTCACGATTCTCGCCACCTAAGATATCGACATCAATCTTATCAACAGCAATACCTTTCTCCGCCATAAACAGGCGAACCAAGCGTGGGTTTGGCCCAATTGAGTCATAGAGTTTCATAGCTGCCTCTGTAAATTTTCTGTAGGAATGTTGTGTGTAATCTCGGCAAACACACGCCGCAGTAGCGACGCCGTGTTGTTGACGGTACAGGTGGGCGAAAAGTCGCTCATTGCCGCGATCACCGCGGCATCGACGGCACTGTCTGCGGGCGCCTCGGCCTCGCGATAGAAACAATTCACCGCGTCAACTAGGTCGGGGGCTGCCACATCAACCAGCAGCCCGCAGTGATATAGACAGCGCACCTGATTGCCGGGAAGGCGACGCCACTGCTGGGAGGTGCCGGCAATCTTTTGGCCATCAACCATCAGATTATAGCGGCCGTCACAAAACGAGCCCGGTGTCGGGCCGATCGAAATCGGCAAGCCGAAGGGTTCCAGCGCGCGGATGATTGCCTGACAAAATTGCCGATAACCGACATCGATATTGCTAGGTGCTTGGGTAATCCACGAGATATTGAGAACACCGGCGGCCAACGGAAAAGCACTGCCGCCCGAGCGACGCACCACCACGGGCCAACCCGCTGCCGCCATTTTTGCGGCCGCTGGAATGGCGCGTGGCGCACGCATTTCTCGCACTCCCACAATGAGCGAGGGGGTGGCCTCCCATAGGGCAAGCGTCGGTGCCGCGCGCGGCACCGACAACAGACGCTGCTCGCCATCGAGCTGTGTTTGCGCATCAACCCCAGAGTGCATGTCAACGCCTCGCGTCAGTCGATCCGGCCAATCACCTGCCCGCGCGAGACAATGGCATCGGCCTCTTCAACAATCGTGAGTACACCACTCGCTGGGGATAACAAATCCGATTGCGCCTTTTCGACCATGACTTCGCACAGCACCTCCTCCTCAGTTACGGTAGCACCCGAAAGATAGAGCCAACTGACAATGACGCCTTCTCGATCGTCGTCCCACATATCATTCGGTACAATGACATCAGTCATTTTTGTTACATCTCCCTAGAGGTTGAGTAGTGCGACAGTCGCTTCAAAAATTCGATCTGCAGTGGGTAAAACCCGTTGCTCCATCGGCCGAGAGAACGGTATATTCACATTCGGATTAGCCACGCGAATCGGTGGTGATTTCAAAATGGTTGGGTCGCGCTCAACAACACCGGCAATGACCTCACCAGTGAAACCAAAATCCTGATAATCCTCGTCGGCGACTAGCAATCGCCCGGTTTTACTCACCGATTTAAAAATCGCTTCACGGTCCAAGGGCACAATGGTGCGAGGATCGATAATCTCGACACTCAATCCGTACTGCTTTTGAAGCCGTTCCGCCGCCTGAATACACTGATGCACGGTCCAGCTGACCCCGACAAAAGTAATGTCGGTACCCTCCTGAACCACCCGCGCCTCACCGAATGGAATAGTGTAGGGTTCGTCCGGCACTGCTGCCATGGAGGTTTTGATCGGCGAGCCGAGCAAGCCAATGCCCGCCACTTTTTTCTGGCCGACATAGACGACGAAGTCATCGCTGCGAATCGCGGAGTGCATCAAGCCTTTCGCGTCATAGGCGTTAGACGGCGCCACAATTACCATGCCGGGCATATGTGCCAGCGTCGACAGTAGATACTGCGAATGCTGTGCGCCGTTGTTATAGCCACCGCCAGCCCCTAGCATTAATACCATGGGGATTTTTACCTGCCCATTTGAAAGGTATTGGTGTTTGGCCGCCAGATTGGCGATCGCATTAAAACAGACGCCAATAAAATCGATAAACGCCAGCTCAACAATGGGCCGCATGCCGGCCATTGCCGCACCTGTCGCAATCCCGATGAAGCCGGTCTCTGAAATAGGCGTGTCGAGAATACGCTCGGCCCCAAACATTTCACCCAACCCATCCGCGGTACCAAACACCCCGCCGAAGGTAAAAACATCCTCGCCCAACATAAACACCGAGGGATCATTTTTCATTTCCCACATCACCGCCTCTCGGCCGGCACGGGCGACTGTCAAAATTCTTTCGCTACTCATCGTGAGGTCCCCGCAAAAAGGCCGTTAAAGGCATCATCAGGCTCTGGGTATGGGCTGTCGATGCCAAACTGAATCGCCACATCAACCTCCTGCTTGACCTCGGCGACAATGGCATCCGCCTCTGTATCCGTCATAGTGCCGTCGGCAATCAGCTTGGCGCGATAATCAACGACGCAATCCTTCAGGCCCTGAAGTTCCTGCTTGGAAACATAGTCCATCGTGTCGCCGAGCATATGCCCCTTCAATCGATAGGTCTGAATCTCCAGTATCGACGAACCGCCGCCGCCGCGTGCGCGCTCAACACACCGCGCCATCGCCTCAAAAATAGCGTCGCAGTCATTGCCTTCAACATATTCGCCGTAAACGCCATAGGCACTGGCGCGGTCACTGTTTCGTGCCACCGCAGTAGAGGCCTGCTTGTTAACACTCACGCCCCAGTTGTTATCTTCAATGACGCAGATGTAGGGCAATTTGTAGATCCCGGCCATATTCATGACCTCGTGGAAAGCGCCCTGATTGGCAGCCGCCTCGCCCATATAGCTGACTGCAATACCCGGTTGTTTGCGCATTTTATTAGCCAGCGCAACCCCGGCAGCAGGCCCCATGCCCTCGGCGATGATGCCGCTGCAGCTAAAATTGTGCGCCTGAGAGTAGATATGCATATGACCGCCCTTACCCGCACAGTAACCAGTCTTTTTGCCCATCAACTCAGCGGCGAGCTTGCTCAAATCCAAACCGCGACAGACCGCCTGGTGGTGCGGCCGGTGGCTGGCGGTGATGGTGTCTTCCGGGCGCAAGTGGATCATGGTCCCGGCAGCGCAGGGCTCGTGACCGTGAGAGCTGTGAATCTCCCCGGGAATAAGGCCTTTACCCAAGTCAAAAACGGGCATTTTGTCGGCAAAATACAGTTCGAGGATACGGTCGTCGAACTCTCGGCTTCTGACAATGCTGGTATACATTGCCTTGCGCTGATCGGCGTTAGGCGTCATGAAACATCCTAGGTGAAGTTTAAGATAAAAACAGGCTAACCTGTCTTTTTTATGTTGTAAACATCTTTTTGTCTTGCTTACAATGATCCACTTAGACGATATTGTTTACCTCTCATTTAACTCATCGAGCGGCGTCGCAGCCGCCCCACAGGAGCCCTTCATGGATCTGCAATTAAAAGGCAAAAAAGCCATTGTTACTGGCGCGACCAGAGGCATCGGACTCGCTATAGCCAAACACTTGGCGTCGGAGGGCGCCGACGTCGCCATTTGCGCGCGCAACGAAGCCGACGTTCAAGCGGTCGTTAACGAGCTGAAAGTACTCGGCGTAAACGCCTTCGGCGGCGCGGTAGACCTGTATGACATGGACGCCTATCTGAGCTGGCTTTCGCAGGCCAACGAAGCGCTCGGCGGCGTCGATATCTTTATCTCTAACGTCACTGGCGGCACCGCCATGGGCGCAGATGCCGGCACGGCTTGGCAGGGATTCTTTGATGTCGACCTGATGTGCGCGGTACGCGGCTTTGAAACACTGCTACCGGCACTCAAGGCGTCGAGCGCGGCGTCGGTGATCTTCATCAGCAGCACCGCCGCACTCGAGCATTTTGCGCCCAGCCCACCCGGATTTATGGCGCTGAAAGCCGCGCTCATCACCCAGGCCAAAACCTTGTCACAGCATCACGGCAAAGACGGTATTCGCGTCAACTCGGTATCACCGGGGCCTGTGTACGTCGAGGGCGGTGCTTGGGAGTGGGTCAAAGACAACATGGCTGACCTGTATGAGCAAACCCTGCAGAGTCTGCCCATGGGCCGCATGGCCGATGCCGACGAGGTTGGCCGCTATGTCACCTTTGTGGCCAGCCCAGCCGCGAGCTTCATCACCGGCGCCAACTGCATTATTGATGGCGGCCTGACGAAGACTGTCGGCTAGTTAAATCAACGTAATGACAAATACCGCCCTAGGTGGTATCTGCTATCACCGGCGTACACGGCCCCGGCCGTGAGCCGTTTGAAATAATGCGCGGCGGGCAATTCGTCGGTGGTACCAATACCGCCATGAATTTGGACCGCATGCTGCCCGACCAAAACCGCGCCGTCACTGATCTCTACCTTGGCCATAGAGACGCTGCGCCGCAGATCGACAGCTGAACCCGAACCCGTGAGCGCATCAGCCAGCTTCGCAAACATAGAGCGGCCGCGCTCAACCGCCATGAACATATCCGCCATTTTGTGCTGTAGCGCCTGAAAACTACCAATTGCCCGACCAAACTGCTTGCGCTGAGAGGCGTATTCCACCGTTAAATCCAGCAACGTCTCCATGGCCCCCAACGCGTCGGCACACTGCAGTGCCGTACCGAGATCCACCGCAAAGTCTACGAGCTCAGCGGCGGTGCTACCGCGCGCCAGCAGGGCCTCGGCCGACACCGTCACTTCACTCAGCAGCAGCGCGCCCAGACGACGATCATCGGTACCCGCGACCGAGTTTAATTGCAGCCCAAGGATGTCTGATGGCACCAAAAAGAGCGCGCCCTCGCCCTCGTCGAGGGTCGCACTGACTAGAAAATGTGTGGCTCCAGGTGCATCCAGCAGCAAACTGCGGGCGCCAGTCAACGCCCAGCCATCCGGCTCGCTGCGCGCCACAAGACCCGCAAAAGTAGGCGCATAACCGGCTTCAGTCGACGCCACCGCAACCATTGGCCTCACATCACCGGCCGCTATCCCATCGGCGAGCTGAGCGGCGATGGGCTTACTATCCAGTCTCGCGATCACTTGAGCACCGACAGCCACACTGGCGATCGGCTCCATCACCAGGCCACGAGATAGTGTCCTGAGCAAATACAAAAGGTCACTCATATCGCCGTAACCGCCCATCGCCTCTGGCAGTGCGAGCGCGGTCCAGCCCAACTCGGCAAAGGTCGACCAGTGGTTCAGTACGGTCGCGTCGCCCGCCTCACTGAGCAGCACATGCCGCCGATGAAAGTCATAATCGGTAGCGATAAAGCGCTCAGCACTCGCGACCAGCATGCGTGTTTCTTCGTTCATTAAGACATCCATCTAAGCTGGTAAGCCCAAAGCGGCTTTGGCAATAATATTTCGCTGCACCTCGTTCGAGCCACCATAGATGCTGGCAGCCCTGAAGTTGAAATAACGCGGCACGATGGGCAACATATCCGAACATGCAGTCGATTGAAGGTCTGCAAAACGGTCACCGGTATCGGTGCGCTCGGCAGCCAACACAGCGCCGTAGGGCCCCATCGCCGCCATCGCCAGCTCAGTGATACGCTGCAAGATTTCGGTAAATTCAACTTTTAAAATAGACGCCTCCGGGCCAGGCTCGCCCCCTTCTGCTTCAAGCTGAAAAATGACGCGTATTTCCGTGTATGCCAAACTCTCCAGCTGAATTTCAACGCGGGCGATGTCACGCGTAATTGCCGCTCGCGTAAACGCATCTAACCCGGCACCCGCGGGCCCTGAGAGCAAACGCTCAACTCGGGCAAGTTCCTGCTTCAGCCGCTCAGCTTTCAGGCTGCCGCCGCGCTCAAACCCAAGCAGGTATTTGGCATACGTCCAACCGGCACCCTCTTCACCCACGAGATTCTCGCTGGGCACACGCACATTCTCAAAAAATACTTGATTGACCTCGTGGTCACCGCTGATCGACAAGATCGGCGTAACGGTAACCCCAGGGGTGGCCATATCAACCAAAATGAAGCTGATCCCCTTCTGCGGTCGATCCTCCTTTTTGGTGCGCACAAGCACAAAGATACGGTTGGCGTGATGTGCGTCAGTCGTCCAGATTTTGCTACCGTTTATGACGTAGTCATCACCGTCTCGATCGGCGCGGCACTGCAGGCTCGCTAGATCCGACCCAGAACCGGGCTCAGAAAAACCCTGACACCAAAAATCCTCGCCCGAAATAATTCGCGGCAGGTAGAAGTTACGCTGCGCATCAGAGCCAAAGCGGACGATCACCGGCCCGACCATTTTGACTCCCATGGCGGTCAATTCTGGGGCGCCCGCACGGGCGCACTCAACCTCAAAAATGTAGTGCTGCATGGGCGTCCAGTCGGTGCCGCCATAGGCGACTGGCCAATGCGGCACCGCCCAACCCTTGGTGCTCAGCTTTTGCTGCCACGCGAGCATTTTAGACTTTTCGACCCACACCGTGGTCGTCGCGTTGACCGCGGCTCGCAAATTCGCCGTGAGCTCCGCATCAAGGAATTGACGCACTTCATCGCGAAATGCTGCTTGCTCATTTGTAAGGTAAAGTGGCATGAAGACTCAAACGCACTGTAGTTTTTAAGTGACAAACATTAACATAGGGATCGACTCAATAACAAACCGGACGGCCTGCTTTTTTATTGCGCGGCGACAAACGTAGTAGACGTAAAGACTAAACCGTCCGATAAAGCAATTACTAACCTCTGCCACAGGCCGATTGAATGAAACCGCTGAGCAAGCAAGAAGAGAAGAGCGAAAAAACCAGGACACAAACACTGCAGGCAACCGTCGATTGCTTTTACGACTACGGCTACGCGAACACCTCAACCAAAAAAATCGCCGATCGCGCAAAGATTTCTCGCGGCGCCATGATCCACCACTTCCCTTCAAAGCGCAGCCTGCTGTCTGCGGTTGTCGATCATATTATTGACACCCGCATTACCGCTTTTCGAAAGGACATTCACAAGCTGAAAAATGCCGACGCGCGCCTAGACAGCGGCCTAGATATCTACTGGAAACACTTACATACAAAGAATGTTATCGCTTACCACGAGCTCTTGGTAGCATCGCGGACTGATCAGGAACTAACGGTTGTAATGAAAGCGGGAACGCGAAAGTTCGAAGAGCGCTGGACCGACTCCATCCGGGAAATTTTCCCCGAGTGGACCGATGCGGGCCCACTATTTGATTTAGCCATGGACGTTTGCCAATTCTCATTTGAGGGGATGGCGCTAAACAAGCTCTCTCACAACGCTGCACAAAGACAAGAACGCATGGTGCAATACATCAAATCGCGCGTGAGAGAAATATTTGAGGCCGCCGCTACCGGAGAGCATGACAAATCCGTCGCAGAATTCATCATCTCTCACAACATCGTGACCTCGTAAGGCGCTACCCGACCAACTTACTCCTTGGCCAAATAGCGATCCATGACTTGATGAAAGTGCCGCACGCGCACTTCCTGATAGTTCGCCAGCGACACCAACTCAGTACGAGACGATTTCATGCCTTTCTGTACGAAGGGCAGATTGTCCATGTCTTGATCGAAAATGGGGCCGAGCGCATCAAGCTCCGGCGCTGCCGACCACGGCTCATCCTCGCCGAGGAAATGAATTTCAGCGACGGCGTGCGCGGGACCATCCTTAGGATTACGCTTCAGCAACATCACTTCCATCAAAGTGGAATCGACATCCCAGCCAACCGGCCGCCAGCGATAAATCACATTCGGTGGATACCCACCCCAGGGTGAGAAATTAGGAAAGACATTAAAAGTCATGGCATCGAGCATTTCGGCGTTGGTGGCCTCTGAATAGTCATGCCCGTCTTCGGCGGCAAAGCCCTGACGACTCATTTCGGCCATAAAACTGCGCACCGACTGGCCCTCGGGCAGCATCAATTTGTCGTCTCCTGTCACCCGACCGGAGAGCTGAGTCAGCGTATCCAGCACCTCTTGGTCGCTGGGCTTTCTACCCGTCTTGTACAAATGCGGACTGGGCTCGCCCATGGGCGTAATACTGAGATTAGTATGGTCACCTAATATGTCATAGCGCGCATTGGTGTCTGCCGAAAACGGCAAAATCTGCGGGTGTGTTTGGCGCGCGTGTAACGACTCCATAAACGCCTCAGCCACGACCTTCCAATTGGCGTTAACGACTTTGGCGACATGCACAACTTTAGTGCACTCCTCCAGCCGCCAGCGCTGAAAGACCTCAGGGTAAGGCGCCAAATAGGATTCGAGGGATTCGCAGTTGTCATCGAAATTAACAAAAACAAAGCCGCCCCAGCTATCCACCTTTACCGCGGGCAGTGTCATATCACGATCGCTTAGATGCGGAAAATCCCACTCGCACGGAATGTGCCGCAGGCTGCCATCTAAATTCCAAGAAAACCCGTGATAGGGACAGGTAAAGGCGCGGCTGTTACCCGCATCACTGGCGAGCTGTCGGCCGCGGTGAAGGCAGGAGTTGTAGTGCGCCTTGATGGTCTGCTCGGCACTGCGGACGATAATGACTGAGTAATCGAGAATCTCGTAAACCACATAATCGCCGACGTTTGGAATATCCTCTTCGCGGCAGGCCATCTGCCACACTCGAGGCCACATTTTTTGCGCCTCAAGACGGAAAAAGTCTTTACCGATATAACGCTCGACAGAGATATCCTCATCACCCAGAAAGCGATAACGATCCGTGGCAATCACATCGGGTATCGGCCGGGTCTCTTCAAGCAGCAATTCACTATAAGGTCGCCCGTGACAGCGCGCGGATCCAGGTGCATTGCTAGCGTTATCTGTGTCACTCATAAGATTCCCCTATTATTGATTTTGCACGAGTATGAGTGATGCCGAAATACACTGCAATAATAAACCGACTAACCTGTTTTTATCGTGGTAGCATCATCAAAAATAGATCGACTTGGGGCAATAAAAAGATGAGAGCAGCTGTATTCAACCAAGCGGGCACACCGCTGAGCATAGAACATGTCGCAGATCCGACCCCGGGCTCTGGCCAGGTGGTGATTGCAGTAAAACGCTGCGGTATCTGCGGCACAGACCTCCACGGCACGGAAAACCACGAGGGCGCACTGCCCTCAGGCACGGTGCCGGGGCATGAATATGTTGGCGAGGTGGTCGCCACCGGCAAGGGCGTGAGCGGGCCTTGGAAAACTGGCGCGCGGGTTACCGGGATGCCCTTTCACACCTGCGGCAATTGCACGCCATGCCGACTGGGTAAACCGTGGCAGTGCGACTTAAAAAGCATTGTCGGCATGCAAGACCCCGGCGGCTTTGCCGACTTCGTCTGCTTAGACACCCACAACTCCATTATCCTGCCCGAATCCATATCTTGGGTTGAGGGTGCGTTGATCGAGCCCATGGCGGTGGGACTCCATGCGGCCAAAATGACATCGAGCCTATATAGCAAAAATATTCTCATTATAGGGGCCGGGCCGGTCGGTCTTTCCGTCGCCTTTTGGGCACGATTTATGGGTGGCTACAATATCGTTGTCAGCGAACCCGAGGCGATTCGTGCCACCGCGGCGCTCCGCTACGGCGCAACAGCGACTATCAACCCATTCGAAGAGGAAGACGTCGGCGCCGCCTTCGCAAAAATTGCCGGCGCGCCGCCGGACATTATCTTCGAGTGCGTCGGCGTGCCCGGCATGATCGCCAACGCCATAGACATCGCCGCCTATGGCTCCGAACTCATCATTGTCGGGTTCTGCACGCGACAAGACTTTTTCGTGCCCGCCGCCGCCATGGCCAAAGAGCTAGTAGCGCGGTTTGTCTTGTCTTACCACAAAGCCGACTTTGAATTCATCGCCGGACTCATGGCAACGGATCGCGTCGAAGTGGAAAGCATGTGTACCGGCACCGTGGATTATGCGGGCTTCGCGGAAGCCTTTGAGGGACTCCGCAAGCCCAATGACCACTGTAAGATTATGCTGGCACCGGGTTAACTGCGCCGCAAGAGGCGTGCACGCAACTGATCCTTGCGCACCTTACCTGAAGGTGTGCGAGGAAAATCTTGTAGTATGGCGATAGCTTCAGGGATTTTTTGGCGAGCCAGCTTTGCTTCTTCAGCAAAGCGAGCAACCTCCTCAAGCGTCATCGCCGCCGCCTCACTGGTCAGCAGAAGGTAGACGAAGACACCCTCACCGAGTCGCTCGTGGGGCATAGAAACGACAGCGGCCTCGTGGATTAACGGATGCCCGTGGAGCACATCTTCGACCTCCTTGGCGCTGATATTCTCGCCACCGCGAATAATGATGTCTTTCTTGCGGTCGGTTATCACAATCGCATTGCGTTCGGTCAAAAAGCCGATATCACCCGTCAAAAAGAAGCCATCGCTATACGCTGACGCGTCTTGAGCGGCATCTTGATAGCCCAACATCATACCCGGGCCTCGAGTCGCAATCTCACCGGCAACACCCGTCTGCGTAATCACAACACCGTCGTCATCGAGAATGCGCACCTCGTAGTTAAACACCTGGCCATCGGTCTCGGCGGCGAGCTGACGGGCGTCATCCTCCGGCCAACCCAGCGTAATGATCGGCGCCTCGGTACTGCCATAGACGCGAAATGCCCGACACTGCTCCAGCACCTCGCCGGCACGATAGATCAGCTGAGGGGGTACCGCAGCGCCACCGCAAACGAAGAAGCGCATCGACGGCAGGCGACTGTTTGCACGCTCGGATGCGTCCAGCAATTCCTTTAAAAAAGGCGTTGCGCCGACACTCAGCGTCGCGCCGGTCGCATTGATGAAATCAACCGCCGCCGCCGCATCCCATCGCTCCATCAGCGCCGTGGTCGAGCGGGTCACAAAAGGCATCATGATGCCATTCGCATAGCCGGTAATATGCGTCACCGGCGACGCCATGAGCATTCGGTCAGTCTCACCAAGCGCGAGCCGCTCAACCATATTGTCAATCACCCGGGTCAGGGTGTTATGGCTATGCATGACCGCCTTGGGACTACCGGTGGTGCCCGATGTATACAAGATAGCTTTAACACTATTCGGGTCGACATCAGCCAGGGGCTGCGACTCAGCGTCATTCGCCAGTAGCGCAGCAAATGCACAGACGAGCGGCTGCGCAGCTAACCCCGCCTCACCCCGCAGCACTACCAGTGCTTTTAAGGCGGGTAAGTCGGCCGCAAGGGCCTGATACATATTGAGAAAATCGGTACTGCGATAGGTCTGCGGAATAAATGCTGCACGCACCTCCGCGTCAGCGAGAATAAAGGCCAGCTCCCTGTCGCGATAGATCGGCACAATCGGCACGACCGTCAGCCCGAGTGCCGACGCGGCAATGTCGATGACCGCGACCTCGATCCAGTTCGGCAATTGAAAGGCAATACGATCACCTGACTTTAGGCCGAGCGCTTGTAGGCCGGCAATCAAGCGGCGCGCCTGGGAGGCCAACTCGCCATAGCTGACAGTGCCCGACTCAAGATAGAACGCCGGTACATCGGGACTGGTTTGGGCTAACGACCAGGCGGCCTCTGCAACGGTGCAATTTCGCCAAGTTGCGCCATCGCGAACGATTCGCTTGTCGCTCGCGCGGCGCACCAGATCGCTCACTCGCTCACTCCCCAATGAATCCCTCGGCGCAGCAGTTCGTAGTACTCCGGCAGCTCCCAGCTACAGCGTTCAATTTCAGGATACTCCTCAACCAAGGGCTGCATATCGTAGGTAGAGCGGCAATGTCCGAGCGTCAGGTAAAACACCTCGCCGCTACCATAGGGGCGCAAATACGCCACCAAATGCTGCTGGTGCGCAGTCCAATCATTGTCCTCAAAGGCATCGACCATGCCCGTGAACTCAGTGTGCAGCAGCGGGTGATTATCACCGTGGTACTCAGACAAATAGAGCTCATCGGTCGTCTCAAACGCAGAGATGCCGGACACCAAAGGGTGGCTGGGGTCACTCACCTGCACTGTAAAGGGCTCTATCGGGGGATGCGCCAAAAACTGACTGCCCAACACATCCATGAAATCATAATGATCCCGTGGCGCGCGCAGCATCGGCGGATCGTGGCTCAGCCACTCGAGCACAGAGTTGGTCGCATGCAGCGCAAACCAACGCCCACCCGACTCGACAAATGACTTCAGCGCGGCCTGGCCGGCACTGTCAGGAACAATGTCACAGGTGTAGGTAATCAATAAATCGGATTCGCATATACCTTGAATATCACTGTAATCATTGGCCACACGCGTGCGAATAAAGTCGTGCTCGGCAAGCAGCTTCAACAGTTCCAGCCGCGCAAAATCAAAGTCGTGATAATTGCCACCACAGATAAGATAGACGTTTTTTCGTTTTCCAGCCATGACGCTAGCCCTCGATCTTGTCGAATGTAATCGATAAATTGTGCAAACCACGGAACATCAGTGACGGCAAATACTCGGGCCGAGCGTCCGCGCTCTGCAACTGAATGTTGTCCAGTCTGGCAAAAATCCTTCGGAAGGCGCACGCCAGCTCTTGGCGGGACAGCATCATGCCAATACAAGTATGAATGCCGCGTCCAAAGGCCAAGTGCGCAGCAGAGAAGTCGCGTTCGACGTCGAACGCCTCGGGATTTTTAAAATACTTTTCATCGCGATTGGCCGACGTGAACATCAGCATCAGCATCGTGCCAGCGGCAATCGGTACGCCACCGAGCTCGGTATCGACTGTCGCGTGACGCCACATACCTTGGGTCGGTGTTTGCATACGCAACAGCTCTTCGACCATATTTGGAATAAGTGCTGGGTTAGCTCGGACCTTTGCAAACTGCTCGGGATGATCAATTAAGGTCAACAAACCGCCCGACAACATATGAGAGGTGGTTGCGTTGCCCGCCACCATAAGCTGTTGCGCCACACTGAGCAACTCACCGGAATTCAGCGGCCTTTCATCGTCAACCCATGCATTGAGTAAGTCGGTCAGCATGTCCTGCTTGGGATTGGTACGTCGCTCATCGATACGCGCGTTCAAATAGTGCTGAAACTCCACCACCAATTCGGCGCGCTGCGCCTGCTCATCTTCCGAAAGTTCACTGCCAATCAGCTCGATGAAGGCATCGGACCAACGCTTAACCTGTGGCACATCCGACTCATCGATGCCCAGCTGCTGAGCGATCACGGTGCACGGTAGCGGTATCGCAAACTGGGACACCACTTCGCAATGACCGTCATCGATGAACTGGTCGATAAGCGCATCGACTATGCCGGTAATATGGCCTTCCATCGCCTCGACCTTGTCCCGCGTAAAGGCGCGATTCACCAGCTTTTTAAACCGCGTATGGGACGGTGGATCATTGGTAAGCAAGGTCTGCTCTTGAGCCCAACCTCGGGCATAGATCTCGCGGCAGCGGGGGTTGTGAATCGAGTTGCCCAACAGGGCTTCTTCATTGCGGCTCGAAAACACGTTCGGCTTCATCAATGCTTCAAGCACCTGATCGTAACCAAACACCATCACCATGTCCTGGCCTGGCACTTTGTAAACAGGATGCTGTTGACGTGCGGCCGCATAGCCCGCATGGGGCTCACGCAACTGGGCCTCGGCGAAAAAATCTATTGCCTCTAATTTTTCCGTCATTAATTTAACTCCCCCTAGAATAATTCAGTGACTCACCGCAGCCGCAAAGGCGCGATGCATATTAATTAAGGCCGGCTCATTACGACCAAAGGTCGTTCGTGTGCGCAAGCCGGTGTTCATGTTTTTCTGGATATTGCCACTGACCCAATAATCTTCATCGGCGACAACTTTAACGATAAATTCGAAATGAGCCTGCGCTTCTGCGCGCTGCTGCTCGGTCTCTAACGGCACCCCCGCGCGAAAATGGCAGCTGTAGCGTGTTACATGCTCCGTCGCGGACTTGCCCGGAAAGATCCTAAACAATTCACAAGCCGTTGGAGAGATGAGCAAAGACACGTTCGGATATAGGAAGTGAACCAGCTGAAAATGCTCAAAGATCGTGGCCGCCGGCCCCCAATCCGCTCGCGGTTTCGCCGCTAGGTCGCGCAACGATTTGTTCGGAAAGGCCAAGCGATGATTGCGCCCCTGGGGCCCGAAGGTATCAAATGCACTGATATTGCCCAGTGCATAGTCGCCGACGCTCTCTCGATGCAGCGGCTCAAAGTGGTAGCCCTCACAAAATGTATCCAAGGCGAGCTTCCAATTTGACGCCATATGAAAGTCGTGACTGGCAACAAACTGCAGATCGCCTAGCTGCCAAGACTCAAACACCGTTGCAAACTCTCCGAGTATCGCATCGATATCGACCACCCCGTCGGGGTCGGGCGAGACATAAACCATGCCGTATTTTTCCTGACAGGGCAGTAACGTCAGTCCGTACTTCGCCATATCGATTTCACCAAACGAACCGCGCTTATAAATCGCTTTGAGCGTGCCATCTAAATCAAATGTCCAAGCGTGATAAGGGCAGCTCAAACGTCGCGCCACACCGCAGCCTTCGACAAGACGGCCATTTCGATGGCTACAGGCATTGAGCATCGCACGCAGCTCACCTGCGCCATTGCGCAACACAATGATCGGCACACCGAGATCGTCAAAACAGCGATAGGCACCGGGCTCCGCCAAGTCAGAAGAAAAACACACCAGCTGTGGCTCACGCGAAAACATCTGCGCCTGCTCCAGCCGATGTCCCGCCTCGTCAAAATAGGGCGCAACAGGGAATGTAACCGGCTCAGGTGCGGAATCGGTCGTGCCGCTCGCGTCGAGCTCAAGTAGGCGAGCTGCAATATCCGCAAGATATTCTCGTTCATCAAACGCCGCATTATTCATATTATTTCTCCATCGCTTCGCGGGCTATTCAAGGCCTGCGCGAAACTATACTATAGGATGAAGAAAAAACCGACCGGTCTGTTTTTAATTTTGCAGAGGTACTATGTATCCTGAACGCGCAGTAGATCCCGCACTCTTTGATTGGCCCAGCGAACACACGTCGCTCAAAGGCAGTCGCTGTAATGACTGCAAGAACATTGCCTTTCCCGCCGCAAGCCGCTGCTCGCGTTGCAGCGGCGACTCGCAAACGCCCTACGAACTATCGCGCTCAGGCATTCTGTGGAGCTGGACGAGACAGCATTTTCCACCGGCCAGCCCGCCCTTCCCACCCGTCACCGCTGAAGCGCCCTTTACACCGTTTTTACTGGGCTATATCGAGCTAGTTGGTGAAGTTCGGGTTCAGGCGAGACTTTACTACCCGGCGGGACAGACGCCGCAGATCGGGCAGTCCATGCAACTGGTATTTGAACCTTTATATCGGACAGAAGATGGCGAGCAAATCATCGGCTATGGATTCGCGCCACAGGAGAAGCAGTAATGCAGCAAGATGTCGCTATTGTGGGACTGGGCATACACCCATTTGGCAGAACCCCCAATCGTACCGGTCTACAGCAGTGCGCGGTAGCCATCAATCATGCGCTCACCAATGCGGGGGTTGCCTGGCGTGACATTCAGTTTGCCTTCGGGGGGAGTACCGATGCGGGCAACGCCGACACCTTGGTGTCGGAGCTCGGCTTAACCGGACTGCCATTTATGAATGTCGCCAACGGCTGTGCGACGGGCGGTAGTGCACTCGCGGCCGCGTGCAATACCATCCGCGCGGGCGCCGCCGACCTTGGTTTAGTGTGCGGATTCGACAAGCATCCCCGCGGCGCCTTTAAAGTAGACCCTGCCGAATGGGGCCTGGGCAATTGGTATGGCGAAGAGGGCTTTGCGCTAACGACACAGTTTTTTGCACTGAAGATACAACGCTATATGCACGACCACGGTATCAGCGAGGAGGCCTTGGGGCGGGTTGCTGAAAAAGCGTTTCGCAACGGCGCCTTAAACCCCAACGCTTGGCGGCAGCAGCCCATCAGCCTCGACGAGATCATGAACTCGACGATGGTCAACGAACCGCTGCGCAAAAATATGTTTTGCTCGCCATCGGAAGGGGCGGTGGCACTGATTGTGTGCCGCGCCGAAGACGCCCATCGCTATACCAGCAAGCCGGTTTTCGTGTCTTCGTGCGTTATGCGAACCCGCCGTTTTGGCACCTTTGAAGTATTCAGTCCGAGCATGGGCATTGAAGGCCAAAAGACGGTTACCGAGGACGCCGCTAACGCCGCTTTCGAACAAGCGGGTATCGGCCCCGGCGACATCGATATCGCACAGTTACAGGATACCGAGTCGGGCGCGGAAATTATGCACATGGCAGAAAACGGCTTTTGTGCCCACGGCGAACAAGAGAAGCTACTCCGAGAGGGCTATACCGAAATTGACGGCAAACTACCGGTGAATACCGACGGCGGCTGTATTGCCAATGGAGAACCGATCGGCGCGTCAGGCCTGCGTCAGGTGCATGAACTCTGCTTGCAACTGCGGGAAGAGGCCGGGCAACGTCAAGTGCCTCGTAAGCTGCAAGCCGGCTACGCTCAAGTCTACGGCGCGCCCGGTGTTGCCGGTGTAACGATCGTCACCCGATAGAGCGCAATCTGCAGCAAAAAAAACCGCGGCATTAGCCGCGGTAGTTCAGTAGAAACTGCGCCTCAATCGGCGCCACGGCCCGCATCAATTCTAAACACCGCGCCGGTGATGTAGCGCGCCGCATCAGAACACAAGAACATAATGCCGTTACTCACATCGGAGGAATCACCGAGAAACTTCAGTGGTTGTGACTCTCGATAGTAGGCCTTCATATCCTCGGCGTTCTGGCCCTCGTGTGCCCGCTCGAGCAACTCGTTCCAAACCGGACCCGGCGCAACCGCATTGACACGCACCGAAGGGCCCGCCTCCATCGCCATAACGCGGGTCAACATGATAGACGCCGCTTTTGTTGTGCAATAGCTGACGACGTCGGCATGGCCAACAAGACCAGATAACGAGCTGACATTGAGAATGGCGCCTTTACCACTACCGGCCTGCAGGAGTGGCATGGCGTACTTCATCCCTAGAAAGACGCTGTTAACGTTGGTTTGCCACATCGCTTGGAAATCTTCGAGTGATGTATTTTCAATGGGGCCGTGGGTAAAAATACCCGCATTGTTAACCAGCACATCGAGACTACCAAACCGATCTTTGATGATCGCCAAGGTATCAATCCAGGACTGCTCAGCAGCGACATCGTGCTGTAAGAACAGGCACTCGCCAGCCACGTTGGCAATCTCCGCCGCAACAGCCTCCCCCCGCGCCGTATCACGCCCGGTAAAAATGACGCGCGCACCCTCCCGGGCAAACGCGATGGACGCCTCGCGACCAATACCCGAAGTACCCCCGGTAACGAGCACCGTTTTATCAGCGAATCTCATCACTAGAACTCCACCGCTATGCCGGCAGTAAAACCACCATCAATCGTTAAATCACTGCCCGTGACCATTCTCGATTCTTCACTCGCCAAATAGATCACCGCCGCGGCTATATCCTCTGGTCGTGCAAAATCTTTGAGTGGCATCGGATTGAAATGCGCGCTGTCGTCAAAGTAATCGGCACCGTAAATCCCCTCGGTTAGCGGCGTCTTCACAGTGCCGGGATGTACCGAGTTAATACGGATAAATTCACGTCGCTCGGCACATTCAACCGCCAGCGCACGGGTCATATTCGTAATTGCCGCTTTAGTGGCACAGTACCCAACGACACCGGCGAGCGCAGTCTGCCCAGCTATCGAGGAGATATTGACGATCGCTCCCCGGGCCGGCTCACCCTCTGCGGCGCAAGAGCGCATCGCGAGGATCGCCGCTTTAGCACCTAAAAAAGTCCCGTCTACATTGACCGAGGTCATGCGCTTGAAGTCTTCAAAACTCGCGTCTTGAAGTCGGCCAGGAAAACACACCCCCGCGTTATTCACTAATACATCTAGCCGGCCGTAACGGGCGAGCACACCATCCACCAGGCGCTGCCAGGCGGCCTCATCAGTAACGTCATGTCGCACAAATTCAGCTTTAGAGGGATAGTCAGCATCCAATTTGACCGCGGCAACCTTACCGCGCTCAGCATCTTTGTCTGCCATCACAACGGTCGCACCGGCGGCTAGCGCGTATTGGGCACACGCCAGCCCAATGCCGCCGGCCGCACCAGTGACAACAGCCACTAAGCCCTGCAAGGGAAGGTTCGAATTAATTTCCTGCACGCATTCCTCCATCAACAAAATATTCGGAGCCATTACAGTAGGCCGCAGCATCGCTAAACAAAAACGCCACCATCGCTGCCACATCTTCAGGCTGAGCATATCGGCCAAGCGGTATCGTCGCGCGAATAACCTCGGCGAACTCCGCTTCGCCCAGGCCAGACTTGGCGCCAATACGCCGAGCCATTTCGGTGTCCACCATCCCCGGGTGAACCGTATTGACGCGTATGTTGCGCGCGGCGACCTCAAGACACGCGGTACGCATAATCCCAATCACCGCGTGTTTGCTCGTCACATAGGCAGACAAACCGGGGCTGCCGATAGTGCCCGCAACCGATGACATGATCACAATACTGCCACCCGCTGGGTCAATTGCCGGTAGCACGTATTTCATACCGAGCCAAACACCTTTCACATTGATATCAATAACCCGCTCAAAATCCTCAACGGGGTATTCCTCAATGGTCAGCGCCGGACCTTCGACCGCCGCATTATTTAGAAATCCATGGATCGGCCCGTGGCGGGCAACCGCGGCATCGACATAGGCCGCCACGTCATCGGGACGCGACACATCCGCCGGGCAACTTAAAATAGTGCCCGCTGAGACGCCGGTCTGAGCCAGAATGGATTGCGCCAAATCAGCCAAACCTTGTGCATTGTTATCGACCAAGGTGATGCGGGCACCCGCCGCCGCAAAGTGTCTAGCGGTAGCGCTGCCGACACCGCCTGCCGCACCGGTCAATAAATAATGTTTACCATTGTGCTCGTTTGACATGGTCACGTTATTCCGCGAGCTTAATCATAAGGCGGCCCTGATTGGCGCCAACGAATAAACCACGAAACGCATCAATGGTGTTGTCTAGCCCCTCGACGATTTGTTCGCGATGCTTGAGCTCGCCGGCTTTTACCATCTGTGACAATACGGCCGTGGTCTGCGCCCACTCAGCGCCGTAATAGGCCACAGTAAAACCTTCTATGCGCGCGTTCTTAACCAGTAGCTGCCACATGTTTTCAGGGCCAGCACGATCGTCTACATCATTGTTATAGTTGGATATGGTGCCGCACATAATCACCCGCGCACCCATCGCGAGATTGAGCAGAGCAGCATCGAGTGTTTCGCCGCCAACGTTATCGAAGAAGACGTCGATACCCTCGGGACAGGCATCCCGTAGCGCACTCGCCATTTCATTGGTTTCTCGATAATTGATGGCCGCATCAAAGCCCAGCTCCTCAGTCAGCCAGCGACACTTCTCTGCACTGCCGGCAATACCGACGACTCGGCAGTCGACGTGGCGCTTGGCAATTTGCCCCGCGACCGACCCGACCGCACCCGCGGCGCCGCTGATCACGACCGTGTCACCCGCCCGCGGCTGTCCGACCCGCAGCATGCCAAAATAAGAAGTGAGGCCTGTTACGCCACAAATGCTTAGGTAGTACGACAGCGGAATGCCTTCCTCAACCTGCACAATCTCAAGACCCGGCACCTGACGAGACCCGTCGGCACCAGCGATTGTGTATTGCTCCCAGCCCGCTAGACCACGAACAATCGTACCGACCGGGAAGTCGGGATTCTTCGATTCGATAACCCGCGAGAGGCAAACCGCAGACATCACTGCACCGAGCTGTACAGGAGGAATATAGCTACCATCAAAATCATCCATCCAATTACGCAGCGCCGGATCTAAGGCGATAAATAAGTTCTGAAGCAGAATCCCGTTTTCTCCCAGTTCGGGCAGCGCTGACTCGGTGAATTTAAAGTCACTGTGCTGCACTTCACCCACGGGTCGTTTAGCGAGGCGTATCTGTTTATTACTGCGTTCGGACATCTAGAATTTCCCGCGTCTACGATAAGAATTCCAGTCTACTCCGGCGTGCAGTCAATTATCAATAAAAAACCGATCAGCCTGTTTTTTTCTTTAACTTTATGATAACGTCAACTTCGTTAGTCATAGTGGCTACAAAACCAATTAAGTCAACGTATGGAGCCGCTATGACTGCGTCTAAAACGGCATTGGTTACCGGCGGAGCGTCTGGTATCGGCGAGGCGATCGCCAGAAAACTACACGCACACAATTGGCGTGTCGTTGTTGCAGATCTCAATCTAACCGCGGGCCATGCCCTCGTCGATGAGCTTGGTGATGGTGCGCACTGTTACCCCCTAGATGTCACCAGCGAAACACAATGGCAGACCTTAATGGGCGGCCTCGCGCAGGAGGGGATAACCCTCGACTTGCTCGTCAACAATGCGGGTATTGGAGCAATGGCCAGCATCGAAGAAACCGACGTCACCCTGTGGCAACAAATTCAAGCCGTCAACGCCACCGGTGTTTTCCTCGGCTGCAAAATGGGCTTGACTCATCTGCCGAAAAGCCCATCGAGCAGTATCGTCAATATAGCGTCTGCATTGGGCAAACGCGCCCTAGCAGGTACATGCGCGTACAGCGCCAGTAAAGCCGCAGCGATTAGCCTGACCGAAAGTACCGCCTTACAGAGCGCACAGCAGGGCTACGGCATTCGCTGCAACGCCATTTTGCCGGGCTTCATCGAGACGCCGCTACTACTCGGTTCAATCGCCGCAAGCGAAGACCCCGCCGCGCTGGAAGCCTATTTTACCGGCCTTCACCCCGCGGGCAGAATCGGAAAATCTGAAGAGGTTGCCGCGGCGGTTATGTACTTAGCCGGTGCTGACGCGGGCTTTATCACCGGTATTTCGCTCTCGGTAGACGGTGGCATGACGCTGTAGCAACAAGTCTCTGATAACAATAAAACGAGGAATCTTCATGGCACGGTTAACGGGTAAGACAGCGTGGGTTTTGGGCGCAGCAGGGCGCGACAACATGGGGCAAGTGATTGCACGACGCTTCGCTGACGAGGGCGCCAAGGTTGTCGTAGGCGGCCGAAATCTGGATGAGCTGCAGCGATTTGCCGACGACATAAACGGCTCAGCGATTTATTGCGACATCACTAGCATGGCTGACATTAAAAATTCGGTGAGCACCATTATCGAACGCCACGGGGCCCTCGATATTGCCGTCAACAGCACCGGCTGGGGTTTACTGACACCCTTTGAGGAAACAACCGAAGAAGATCTAGAAAAAATGATGGCACTGCAATTCAAAGGGCCCTATCAATTTATGCAGTGCCTAGTTGGCAATATGAGTGATCACGCGTCTATCATCCAAATATCGTCGGCCACAGCGACGATACTCGTTGGCAACCATCATGCCTACATCGGCACGAAGGCCGGTATTGATCACGTAGTTCGCGGTGTCGCCGACGAATTCGGCGCCCGCGGTATCCGTATCAATTCGCTATCGCCGGGTTTGACTGAGTCACCCATGGCTGCAGCCCACCTCGCCGTCCCCGGTCTGAAGGAAGCGTTTTTGAAGGAGTATCCTCTAGGACGTCTCAATACGTCCGACGATGTCGCTGCCGCCGCCGTATTCCTAGCCAGCGACGAGTGCTTCATGACCGGGCAAAATCTGCAAATAAACGGCGGACTGACCTTGCGTCGCAATCCGACGGCCGGCGAGATAGAACAGTACGTGACCCAGGCCGCTGCCGGCAATTAATCACCCGCAGGAACCCGACATGAACTTATTACCGCTTGATACCAATCCGATCATCGCCATAGAGCGACTCAACGCCGACTACTGTGATGCGGTACTGCGCCGCGACGCCCCCGACTGGGGGGCCTTGTGGACAGAAGATTCACGCTGGTTTTTTCTCGGTGAATGGCTCGAGGGAAACGCCGCTATCGTTGCACGCTGGAGCGCTGCCATGGCTGGATTCCCCGTCGTACTGCACAAGATCATTAGTCAACAAATTGATGCCCAGGGTGACACCGGTACTGGCCGCGTCTATCTCGAAGAAGAAATCGTCACCGCCGACGGCGATGCGCTGCGTTTCGTCGGCGTCTACCACGATCGCTATCAACTATCTGGCGATAGATGGCGCTATGCCAGCAGGCGATTCGATCTCATGTATCAAGGTCCAGGCGCCATAAAGGCCGACGGCTGGATTGGCTGCCCAACAAACGTTATTTATTAAACTTGGAGAGTAAGACATGCCTATTGTTATCGCAGGAAGCATCAGAGTCCCCGCGGCGTACCGTGCACATCTACTAGAAGCCAGCCAGCCCTATCAGGTCGCCTCTAGAGTGGAGGTGGGCTGTGAGCATTATATTTGGAGCCTCGATTCAGCGGATGATGAGAAGATCTACGTCTTTGAACAATGGCAGGATGAAGCGTCTCTCGCCGCGCACTTTGCTGCCGAGCCCTATCTGGCGACTCTGCAGTTATTCGCCGAAACCTGTGAGTTTGAGGCCGACGTCAACAAGTACCGCGTTGATTTGGTGGAGCCGGTCTACGACACCGAAGGCGTACCAAGAGCTGACTTCTTCAGCGACAGCCCCTAAAAAATAGATGGCAATTGGGGGCCGCCTAGCGCCCTCCCATCATTTCAGGCGCACCCATTGACCCACCCTCTTTTCCCCATCCCCATTGACCCAGTCACCTGGCATTATGGAAACCGCGTCGTGCACCAGCGCTAACGACACACGGTCGTTGCGCATGATAAGACAACCAATGAGAACCCCTAAAGGCCAGCTAGGCAGCAGCTGCCGACCTGCTATCGATTCAAAACTTCCACCGCCGTGTTTCAAGATGTCGAGTAATAGACATACTTTGCATTAACAAGGCAAGTCGAGTTGAAGACATAAAAAAAGGGCGCTTAAAAAAGCGCCCTTTCTAACTCTGACAACCTTAAAATACGTACTGCACTTCAGCACCAAAGTAGCGTGGACGGTTCATTGTACCGAAGGTCCACAGTCCAGGATTATAGACAGGCGTGGCATCAGTAGCCGACGTTGCGCTGTATCCTGCCGCCACATCAAGCACATGGTAGAAATACGACTCATCCGTCAGGTTCTTGCCAAAGAACGACACGCGCCAGTTCTCAGTTTCAAAGTTAACCGAGGCATCGAGAATGCCATAGGCATCTTGAATCAGCGGATCTGCCGAGTAGTGCTTGGGGCCACCTGCGCTCGCATTAACGGCGTAGTCATCCTTCCAGCGATAGTTCACCGCCGCCACAATGAATCAGTCGTTGGCCAGCACCCATTCATAAGTACCACCAATGGCGTAGTTCAACTCAGGCGCCTTTCGCAATGCAAAGCCACTCTTATCTAACGGCAGTCCAGTCGGATCAGAAACCACATAATCATCATAAGACGCATCGAGATATCCCATGTTCGCTGTCAAAGTCAGACCGGGGACAGGAATCCAAACGCTCTCGAGCTCGAATCCATCAAGCGAAGCCGCCGCAGCATTCTGCACCATTGTCAGCGTTACAGCACCGTCAGTACCTGGCAAGACTACATCTTCCTGCTTGTCTTGATAGTCCGCAGTGAACACGGCGCCGTTTAACTGCAGCGTGTTATCAAGCCATGATGTCTTGAAGCCAAATTCCCAGCTCTCAACAATTTCTGGCTCATAGGGCCCCGCATTGGCGGCACCGGTAGCACGACCGTTAAAGCCACCCGAGTGGAACCCCTCTGTATAGCTGAGGTAGACCATGCCGGTATCACTGAAGTCGTAAGCCAAGCCAACCTTCGGGGTGAACTCATTCCAGCTCTCGGTGCCATCAAACACCCCGGGCTGCCCAGTTACTGGGTCGGTGAAGTTGTTGTTCAGCGCGGGCAGCATCGAGGCTTCACAGCTTGATCCCCAAGCGACCATGGGCGACTTGCGAACACCCTCAAAATCCACCACGGTGCCGTTTTCATCAGGCACAGTAAACGCCTGACAGAATGTCTTATCTTCGCTGGTGTATCGACCGCCAACCGACAGGGTCAATTGCTCTGTGATATCCCAATCAACCTGACCGAAGAAAGCCGTGTTTTCAGTTTGCTGATCTGTACGCGGGCTATCGTTGAAACCGCCAAAGAAGTAAGTGGTCTGCCACGCGCTATAGCTACTATCCTAATAGAAGCCACCCGAGGTGGTACGACCCCAAGTAAAGTCGGATTCAAGGCGAATTTCCAGACTCTCTTGATCTTCGAACTGAGGACGCGACACACGGAAACCGTCAAAGGCGATACCATCAAACTCTTGTTTCGATGTTTCTTCCGTATCGTGCTTAGCGTAAATAGCGACGAGTCGATGATCATCATTGATCGCCCAATTGGCATGCAGCGCGAAAGACTCTAAGTCAATACTCGCCGTCTGCTTAGTCGATGTATAGGTATCTCGATGAAAGTCTTCATCGTCCTTATTGGCACAGTTATCCCCAGTGAGGCCTATTGCCGCAAAAAGCTCAGGCGATTCAGTCAAGCAGGTAACTGGCCGAACCGGCGTGCTGTCTTTGACATTGTCGTACGTAAACTGCAAGTCAAAGTCATCTGTCGGGCGCCAAAGCGCATTAAACATCCAAGATGTTAAGTCAGTTTGGCCCTCATCTACACCACGTGTTTTGTTTGTAAAATACTCACCACCAGAAAAGTCCATCACCGTTATTTTAGTTGATATATCGGCAACCTCTGGCAGATTAATTGTGCCCTTGAAGTCCTTTTAGCCATCCTGAGCAATTGTCGCCGACATCCTTCCACCTAACTCACCCGTGGGCTTCGCACGAATGACATGTACCAGACCGCCGATGGTGTTGCGACCGAACATGGTGCCCTGAGGGCCGCGCAGTACCTCAATACGCTCGGCATCCCAAACGTTCAGCAGCGCGCCGGTGGTGGTCGCCAAATAAATACCATCTTGATACACCGCAACCGCTGGGTCGAAGCTCTTTTCAACGTCATTGAGCTGCATGCCGCGAATCGAGATAGAGGCAGTGCCATTGCCCAAAACAGGGTCGATGGTGAGGTTGGGCGACATACCGGCGATATCAACAATATCCCGTGCAAATGTCTTTCCGATCATGCTCGCGTCCATGGCACTGACGGACAGCGGCACGTCTTGCAGGTTCTGCTCGCGCTTTTCAGCGGTAACAATTACCTCTTCTAACTGGCCGCTAATTTGACGCTGCGCGAATGGGTTAGGCGCAGAGATCGCCGCGAGCACCATGGGAATAACGGCGAGAGCAAACGGAACTTTCGTTTTCATATTGGAGTATCTTCTGATTATTGTTTTTTATCAAATGCAAAGAAGAAGAGCAGGCTAACCTGTCTTTTTTATTTTGGTAAGTGCTATGCTCAGCTTTGTTAACGGTCGACAGCATCGAGGGCAATCAAGGCGCTGTGCACATTGCATTGTCAAGAATTCATCACCGCAGCCAGTTAGCAGCGGGGTTTTGCAGGCACAACGCAGCTCCCAGTTAAGCTGTGCGGCAGCCGTCTTCCGTGCAGAAATTGAACAGCATCAAGGATATCTGACATGGCGATAACAAAAAAAAACGTAGTTTGCAGAGCTTGTCACGCCCACTGCGGCCTTATTGTCGACTTTGAGGACGGCGTACCCATTGCGACCCACGGCGACAAACACAATCCCGCTTTTAGCGGGTACAGTTGTATCAAAGGTCGGCGTCTCGCCAGTCATCACACACTGCCGTCACGCCTGCTATCAAGTAAACAGCGCTCGCCGGCCGGCGGGCATCAGGACGTGCACTGGCGAGATGCCGCGGCCGATGTCGCGGCTAAGCTAAAGCATATTATCGCCGAGCATGGCCCCGATTCCGTGGCGCTTTATATCGGCACATTTGGCTATAACAATCTCAATGCGCACGCCTTTGCACTGGCCCTCATGGATGCGATTGACAGCAGTTCGCGGTTCACGGCAGTGACCATCGATCAGCCTGGCAAGGGAATTGCACTGGCCTGCCACGGCCCGTGGCTTGCAGGCCCCTATCGAATCGACGAGTGGGACGGCCTGATGTTGGTGGGTACCAACCCCGTTATATCCATGAATGGCGGCCTCGGCATGAACCCTGCCAAACGGCTCCACGAAGCGCGCAAGCGCGGCATGGAACTGATTGTCATCGACCCTCGAAAATCTGAAAGCGCGCGCGAAGCCGACCTATTTTTGCAGTGCCGGCCGGGGGAAGATCCGCTTATCCTCGGCGCGATCGCGCGCATACTCATTGGCGAGCAACGCTACAACCAAGATTTCGTTAATGCCGAGGTAGACGGCCTGGCCGAGCTGCGCGGCGCGCTTGAGGCCTTTGACCCCGGCAAGGTAGCCGCGCATGCGGGCCTGAGCACCGCAGAGCTGGTCAAGGCCGCGCGAATGTTTGGCAGCTGGCAGCGCGGCAGCATCAGCGTCGGGACCGGGCCGAATATGTCGGGTTATGGCAACGCCACCGAGTACCTCAATCTCGCGCTCACCTCCCTCATGGGGCACTGGCGCAAAGCAGGTGAGGTGAAGCAAAACAGCGGTGTGTTCATGAAACCAGTACCAGCCATTGCGGCCTCTCCCGGGCCTATGCCGGCCTGGGGTTTCGGTAGGAAAATGCGCGTCCGCGGACTCGAGGAGTCAGCCTCTGGACTGCCTACCGCAGCGCTCGCCGACGAAATACTGACCCCGGGAGCCGGGCAAATTAAAGCGCTGATCTGCCTCGGCGGAAATCCCATGCTCGCGTGGCCAGATCAGATCAAGACCTACGAGGCCATGCAAGCCTTAGACCTACTGGTTTGCTTTGATCCGCGAATGTCCAAAACTTGCGAGCTGGCGGACTACGTCATTGCACCCAAACTCCACTATGAGGTCTTTGGCTGCACCGCCGCGCCGGAGCTATTTGGCATGTTTGGCGCGGGCTGGGGCTTTGAAGGCCCCTACGGCCAAATCAGCATGCCCATCATGGACCCACCCGAGGGCGCTGACCTCTGTGAAGAGTACGAATTCATTCATCAACTCGCCTCCGACATGGGCCACACCTTGTCGGTGAAGTCGTTCTCACTACTGGCCCATCCCGACGAACAACAGGCACTCGCAACCCCCATGCCCAGCGACGCGATACCCGACCTAATCACCGCGTGGTCCGCCACCTTGCGCGGCGCACCGGTTCCGGTTGTCGACGCGATAAACGACCCAGAGGCCCACAATGGCAAAATGTTTGATCGCCCCCCAACGGTAGTCGACGCAAAGCCAGAGGACTGGCAGGGTAAGCTCGACATCGGCAACCCCGGCATGCTGGAAGAGCTCGCGGAAGTCGCTGTGCGTTTGCAGCGTGAGCCAAGCACAGCGGTACAAGAATACCCGTTCCTTATGATCGGCCGCCGCATGAATGAGGTGCTCAATAGCAGCTGGCATGAAGACCCCGTACAGCGCAAGCGGGCAGGACATCACCCCGCGTACATCCATCCCGATGACCTCGCCGCTCTCGGGCTGCACGATGGCCAAACGGTGCGTATTGAATCAGCACGCGGCAGCATTAGCTGCGTGGCCAAGTCAGAGAGCGAGCTGCGCCCGGGCTGTATCGCGATCCCGCATAGTTGGGGAACCAGCCCCAACGAGCAAGACGATCCACTGGGCGAAGGTGGCAATACCGGCCGGCTGTCTTTTAATGATCAGCACTTCGATAAACGCAGTGGCATTCCACTGATGAGCTCGATTCCGATTCGAGTCAGCGCGGTGCCCAGCTGAAACAAGGCCGAATCGGTGAACCATGCAGCCGCTTAATCAATTCACCCTTTTAGTGACGGGTTTTAGGAGTGCAATATGACGACAGCTAATAATAAGGACCTGGTAAAACAATTTTATGACGCGCTAGCGACATCCGATGTCGACGCGTTTTTAGCCATTCAACACGACGACGTCGCCTACAACGTGCACGGTCGCACCCCTGTCTCGGGTTGTTTTACAGGCAAGGCATTTGTCGTTGAAACGGTAATGCCACAAGTTTTTGACAACTTACAAATGGAGACTTTCAATTTCTCCAAGAAATGGAAAATCATGTGTGCCGACGAAAACAGTGTTGTGGCATTCATGGAGGCAGACGGTCTCGCCAAGAACGGCGAAAGATACAACCAGTTCTATTGCCATCTATTTGAATTCAGAGCGGACAAAATCGCCGCGGTTTGGGAGTTCTTTGACTCTGTATTAGCGCAGCGCGCGCTGTTTAATAACCCCCTGACCAAGGACGAACCCAACCCAGTGTCGCCCTTCGATTTTTAGCCCGCAGCGCTATGCATACCCTAACGCGCCGCGGCGGAGCGCGAGAGTTTATTGCAAGCTGGCCGGCGCCGCCAGCTTATCGTCGACGAGCCTGGTGAAGCGGGCCGCGTCGGCGCCATTTATCACCCGATGGTCGTAGCTCAGGGACAGCGGCAACATCAGACGCCATACCAGCTCCCCCGCCTCCCTACGCGGCTGCCACTGAGCCTTGGCAACGCCGAGTATCGCCACGTCAGGGGCGTTGATGATAGGCGTGAAGCCCGTACCACCAATGCCCCCTAATGAGCTAATGGTAAATGAACTGCCACTCATTTCGGTGAGCGAGAGAGTGCCGGCGCGCGCTTTTCTAGACGCTGTTGAAATCTCTGCGGCAATTTCAAACAACGATTTTTGGTCGCACTGTTTAATTACTGGCACCAACAGGCCATTGGGTGTGTCTACCGCGATGCCAATATTGAAGTACTTTTTGCGGATAAGCTCATGGGTGTCTGCATCATATGAGGCGTTAAATAATGAGAGCTCAGCTAGCGCCGCGACCACCGCCTTGACTTGATACGCCAGTGGCGACAGCGAATTACCCGCCGCCACCGCAAGTTTGCGATCCGCTTCCGCCTCAGTGATATCCGCTTGATCATGGTGGGTAACATGGGGAATCGCCAACCAGTTGCGATGCATATACTGACCCGTCAAGGCTTGAATGCGGGGCAGTTTCTGGACTTCTACATCACCAAATTTACTAAAATCTAAAGCGGGCATTGGCGGCAAATTGTCGCCTAAGTGGGCTTTACTCGTCATAACACATAAACTCGTTCGGGTTTTTTAAGGTGCTCACGCCGCTCATTCGGTAGCAGCATGAAGCGCATAGCGTTCATCTGAAATCGCTAATCTAATAGCGACACAATACATTTGCCGGTAGAGGTACCGTTCATCATGTCGGCAAATGCCTGGCCAGTATTTTCAATGCCCGTAGTCATCGTAACGGGGCTATGGATTTTCCCGCCGCGCAGCCAGCCGGCTATATCCGCCATGGCTTTGGCGTATTGCTCAGTGTAATCCGTAAACATAAAACCCCGCGCAGACGCACGCTTAGTGATCAGCTGCCATAAGTTTTGAATACCCGGATTCACCTCAGACTCATAGGCGGCCACTGTGCCGCACAGCACGATACGCGCGCCCTCGGCGAGGTTAAGCAGCCCCGCATCCAGTGCAGCGCCGCCCACATTGTCAAAAAACACGTCGACACCCGATGGCGCAGCGGCCGCTACAGCATCTGCCAAATTACTCGAGGCGCGGTAGTTGATAGCGGCGTCGTATCCAAGTTCGGCGGTCAAGCGCGCGCATTTTTCAGCTGATCCTGTCATCCCGATGGTACGGCAACCCGCCAACTTCGCCATCTGTCCAACCATGGCACCCACACCACCGGCCGCCGCGTTAACCAACACCGTGTCACCCGCTCGCGGCATACCCACGTCGAAAAGACCAAAATAGGCTGTCAGTCCGCCGGGGCCTAATGCGGCCAGCAACTCAAACAGGGGCAGGTCATCGAAAGGCTCAACAATATTAGAAACATCCGTTCCATCAAGCGTGCTATATCGCTCCCATGCGGCGCGCGCCATGACCCAGCTGCCCAGCGGATAAGCGGAATGTCGAGAGGCGATGACCTCTCCCAAGACGATACTGCTAACCGACGCGTCAAGCGCCATGGCAGGCATGTAGTTATCGCCCGCACCGGCATTCATCCACTGGCGAAAGCCGGCGTCTAGTGACAAATAGTGATTACGCAGCCGGAACTCGCCCTCGCCAATCGGAGCGAGGCTTTCTGTTCGGCAGCCGAAGTCGGCTGCGCTGACTGCACCCGCTGGGCGCCGCGCGAGGGTAATCTGCGTATTGGTAACCGACATCGCTAGCGTGCCTCCATTTGCAGCCGCTCTGGCGTGTACCAGATGGGCGAGGTATAGGCGCGCTCTTGAATGGTCGCAGGTACATCAGACGGCAATGCCACACCAAAACGCGCAGCGTCATAGGTTGTCCATCGCGGCGTTGGTATTTCGATCACTCGCGCGTAATAAACCGCCGCCTCCTGTGCATCAAATTCAGGGTCTTGCCACCATCCGGTCAACTGTTGCGCGCCTTGCGAATTATCATAGGTTGCGGCACTGACATCGACCGTCGACGCCACTGGCGGCAGCGCGTGCGTGACGGGATCCCGCATACGACCGAGCGACCAGGCAACGTCATAGATTTTTTCGCGCCGCGCGCCGGTCTGGTCAATCCAGCCTTTAACAATTTGTACTCGATCCAGCGCAGCGCCTTCGGGGTCCGCTTGCGCCGACAGTATGAATTTCGGTGCGTCCGCCGTTCTCGGCGGTAAATCGCCACCCATCGGCACGCCATTTTGGTATGCCGTTTCAATCATATCGGCCCTATTTATGATCGCTTCATCCAGTGCCCAGCCGCCAAAAAAACGCACCGCGATTCGCGGCCCGGTGGAGGCATAGACCTCCTTGCGCGCCAACGCATCGAAAATAGCTTCTCGGGTGTTGGCCGGCGCCCACACCGCCGCATAACCAGAAGCCGTAAGATCCCTATTAGCCCAGAGCACGCCGCCCATCTTGTTGGAGAGTCTCAGTGCACTCGCCTCGGAATCAGGAAACTTACCTTGGTAATTATCACTGTCCGCAGTGGCCATGCCTGTATGCGCATCGGTACTACCGATCATGCCGAATTTAAATGGATTGCCGCCGATTCGCTCCTGTAACTGTAGACCCACCTGCAAGACCGGTCGCACGTATTCGTGGGAGTACATGTCGACGAGCTTTGACGCATCCTTAGGTGTCCCGCCGATATTGGTCTTATCCCAGTTCTCGAAGTCAGCAAACGGATCCTCGGGAGAGAGCAGTGGGTGGGCCTCGGCGTCACCTTTAACCTGGGTCATCTCCACGACCGGTTCCCAGCGCAGACGACGCGACACATAGTCACCATCAATCGGCTCACCGTTCATGCGCTCCTCGGCAAACATCAAGCCGTCACTCAAATTTCCGTTATGCGGGATCGCCATTACTTCGCCGCCCGTACGTGTTGTCCACGCCTCTAAGTGGTTCCACAACGCCTCTGGATCTGAGGTGCCCGTGGAAGAAAAAGGTACAAACTGGCGAACGGTTGCCCCGCCATCGCGAAAAATCACATTGCGGTGTAAATTCCGACCCGCATCCATCGCGGTCCATTCATAGCCAATAAATGCAGTGAACGTTCCCGGTTCGTTGAAGGCTTCAGCGACATCATTGATGTGTTCCCAAACGCTGAACGCAAATTGCTCAGGTACGATTAAATCAGGACTACCCTCGCCAGCGATCGAGGCGACGAACTCGTCGAGCAACTTTGGTAGCTGCTCATCCTCGAGCCATCCTAACCACCGCGCGGCGAATTTCGCCTCAAGCAGGGACGGGTCTTTTTCGGTCAAACCCCGCATCACACCTAAAAATTCGGCGTGATCTGAAACGAGTAAAAAATCGAGCGGTCGATCGAGCTGCGCAGTCAAACCACTGGCGGTTGTTATCGCCTCACCACGCGCAAAGGCAAAAGCGCTCTCTGAGCTGACGGTCTCGTTCCCAAATGCAAAGGCATCAAACGACAGATTGGAGTGAACGTGCAGATCGCCCCAGAGTAACTGGCTCGGCTGCGGCGGTTTAGCGCCCCCCATAGGCATTGCCCCAGCGGAAATCTCGACGATGGCGGTAGCCGATATTTCCTCGTCCTCGGCGGCCACCTGGTATCCCGGCCAGAAAACCGCCAATACGGACATTGCCAGCCACGCGTAAAATCTGACTCGGCTAATTCTCGGCGTCAGCGAAACCTGCATTTTCAACGTCCCTTACTTATTTACTGTCCAATGCGCGTTACACTACAACCCCCTCCGGCGTTGTCCTATAGCGCTTAAATTACCGTTTCAATGTCCCAGTGATCGGCTTCGTGCGCAGACCTAACGTTTTCTGATTTCGCCAATCAATAAACGCGCCACAGTCCGATCGGAAGCTGCACCGTGCAAGTCCATTTATCAGCGCGTATTCGGTATCAGCGAGGCGCACTGCTCACAGCGGTTGATCAATCAAGTTGACGATGGTTTTGCCGAAATTGCGCCCCGCGAATAGATCAGCAAAGGCCTGAGGCACACGCTCGATGCCGTGCAACATGTGTTCTGGCGACTTAATTTTGCCTTCCGATAAATAACCACCGAGTGCGGCCATCGCTTCGTCATAGCGATCGTGACGCAGGTGTGTCATAAAACCCTGAATCTTCAACTCTTTAGTCACCACATCAAACATGTTTGACGGTCCCGGGAGTGGCTCATCAGAACCATATCCGGATATCGCACCACACAGCACAAGACGTCCGTGGGGATTCATCGCCGAAATCGCGGCTTCGAGTACGGCGCCGCCTACATTGTCAAAAAACAGGTCTACGCCATTGGGACAGCGCTCAATAATAGACGCCAGCAGCGGTTCCCCTTGACGCCGAATCACTGCAGCGTCATAACCCAATTGCGTGGTTATCCAATCAGCCTTGGCTTGCGAGCCGACAATACCGACAACATGGGCACCCTGAATTTTAGCCAGCTGACCCGCGATCGAGCCCACTGCCCCGCCAGCGCCACTGATCAGCACGCAATCACCGGGCCCAGGGTGACCGATATCAGTCATGCCAAAATAGGCCGACATGCCGGTATCTCCCAAGACACCCATGTAAGCACTCGGCGGAAATGCTAAATGCGCGGGCAGCCGTGCAATGAAGTCGCTGCCATCACTAACCGAGAATTCCTGCCAAGCGAAGCGCGCCATCAACTTATCGCCTGCAGTGTAATCGGGGTGACGACTCTCGATGACCTCGCCTAAGACGAGCCCCATCACAGGGCTGCCTAATGCCATCGCGGGCAGAATGTCATCGCCCGAATTTTCATTCATCCAATTGCGAAAACCCGCATCCAAGGAGACATAGTGATTACGGCAGCGGAACTGCCCCGCTTCGAGCGGCAGATTGTCGGATGTTTGCAGCGCAAAATCAGTCACTGTAGGCGCCCCGTTTGGACGCTTAGCAAGGACGATTGAACGATTTTCGGCTAACACTTTCACCCATCAACTCCCGCGGCGGTAGGTAATTTAGGTGCTTATCAGAGACAAAGAACCACGCAAGCGTGGTTCTTTGTCTCTACTCACAGTGGCTAGTCTTTAAAACTCATAGCTAACCGTCATGCCCAAAGTACGGCGCGGTACGATGTCGGCAAACGCGAAAGCACCCGCATCAAACGGACGCGCTATACGGCCGCCATCTTCGAGGATATCGGTGCCATAAACCCGCACCATGACTCTACCCTTACCCAAATCGGCGGTGTAGGTGGCAGACAAATCCAGCACCTCATAGCTCTCAACCAACACGTTGGGGCGATCTTCAGGGGCGGCAAGCGAGTATTGCGTCCAATCGGTGCGCCCCCAAGCATCATCGGTGTATTTAAAGTTTGCGTTGAACGCCACTTCACCACCCATCATATTAGTCAGATATTCAGCACCCAGCGCTGCAGTCACCTCGGGCGCCCAGGTCACTTGAGCGATATCTGAAATATCACCATAACCCGCGTAGTCGAACTTACTGTAGCTAGAATCCAGTGTTCCCAGCGCAAGGCGCAGGGTCAGGTTATCCGTAGCCCGGGCCATGGCTTCAATTTCTATACCGCTGTTTTCAACTTCACCGGCGTTGAAGACAAATGTACATGTTGGGCCGCCACAATCTTCAGGCTCACCCTCATAAATGAAGCTGCCGTCACCCGCGGTCACCACGGCCTCCTGCTTGTCTTCATAGACCGAGTCGAAATAGGTCACGTTCAAAGTGACACGATCATCCATAAACTCAGAACGAACACCAAGTTCAAAGGTTTTTACCATTTCAGAGTCGTAAGGGCCTACGGTATTGGCGGTAGTACCACGCGAGTTGAAGCCACCTGAGCGAAAACCGGTCGAGTAGGACGCATAGGCCATACCGAAATCGAGCTTGCGCTCTAAAATAAGACGATAGGTTATTTGATCGTCTTCAAAGCGGAAGTCATCGCCATTTGGAAATGCTGCCGCTGTGATCGAGAAATCCTTTTCTTCCTCGGTGTAGCGCCCGCCCGCGGTGAGGCCCCAGTTATCGGTAATATCCCAAATAACCTCACCATAGACCGCGCGCGCTTCTAAATCTTGCTGTGATTCGATCACCTGTACAGGCCCTGTGGAAAACGGCGCCTTCGAGGTCATCATATACACCCCCGCCACATAGTTGAGCCGACCGTCGAAGTTAGATGACACGGTGAGTTCTGTCGACGCTTGCTCGAACTCCTGCTGGCGCAATACGGGGAAGAAACAAGGCCCAGTGGGGTTTGCATTTGTGCCCGTGCCAAATGGAAACAGGCCGCCTGGCGCTCCCCATGAGCAGATATCCATCTCCTCTTTGGTTTCCATTTTAGAAGTAATGAACTTGATATCGTGATTGCCCACGGAGCCATTGAGCGTCAGGGCATAGTTATTGCCCTGAATCATGCTCATAAACTTGCCGGCGGAATACGTCGTTGTATAGTCGTTTGCCGCCGATAGATTACCGGAGTTGGCAGCGCCACCAAAAGCACCTAACGCGTTGTACGGCGGCACACTGATATTCAACTGATCTACCAAGCGTGTGTTGTCGTTGTAGTTATCCCAAGTGAACTGGGCACTAAAGTTGTCAGTAAAATCGTAGAGCACTGACACTGTGCTGCTGACAAGATCACGGTTATCTGGATTTTCTCCCCGCGTCACGTTGTCGGTAAACGCGTCACTATTGAGTGAGCGCGTCGCAATTTTCAGACCGCCGCGCTCGCCGAGGGGCATATTGACCATCGCTTGCAGGTCTTCACGATTGTACTCGTCGAAATTCGCCTGCAGCTTTAAGCCGAACTCCTTTGTGGGCTTGGTTCTATAAATATTAATGACGCCGCCAATGGTATTGCGGCCAAAGAGCGTGCCCTGGGGCCCCCTCAGTACCTCAACGGACTGGATATCAAATAAATCCACATTAGCGCCGGCTGTTGAGGCTAAAAACACACCATCGATCGACACTGCTACGGTCGGCTCAAAAGTCTTTTCAAGATCATCAAGGCCCACACCGCGTATTGAAGCACTGAGCGCGGAGCCCGCGAAGGGTTGCGCGATAAGCTCGACGTTTGGCGCCAGCTTCTTCAGGTCGACCACACTGGTGATAATACCGCGCTCGATCTGACCCGCTGACAGCGCAGTCACCGCCACGGGTACATCTTGCAGTGATTCGCTGCGCTTGCGTGCCGTCACAACGACTTCCTCAAGCCTCATGGTGTCTTGTTGCGCGTAAACCGGCGAAACGCTGACAAACGGCGCCACTGCTATCCCTGCGGTAGCCATCAACCCACGGTGGATTTTAGACTTAGTTAACATTTTGATCTCCCTGCGATTTTTATTAGACATTATTTTTGTATTGTTATTGCGATGTCGGTGCAAATAAAAAAACAAACCGATCGGTTTTTTTTTAGGCTATCCTAGAAACACAACCAAGGTCAACAGGTTAATGCCCGGCGGCGATCCTAGCCCAGCAACAGCGCTTACAACTTCGGCAGCGGCGTCGCAGCGCAGCACTTCCACTCGAACCTCTGGCTAGACAGCCGCTAAATATGGGCTCATTGACCCGCAATGGGTCACGGCTTTTTGGACTGACGGTAACTTTGTTTGATAGGGTGATAGGCCAAACCACCATCTAAACCAATGGAGTTTCACGATGAGCCAAGCAAAACCGGGCGACACTGTCCGTATTCACTACACCAGCACCTTGAACGATGGCACCCAGTTCGACTCTTCAGTGGGGCGCGACCCGCTGGAATTTGCGGTTGGCGGCGGGATGGTCATTCCCGGCTTTGACAGTGCCGTACAAGGCATGACGGTTGGCGATAGCAAGTCTTTTACCATTGAGCCTGAAGAGGCATACGGCACCAAGCAAGACCATTTGATTCAAGAAGTACCGCGCGGTGCATTACCCGAGGGCCTGACACCCGAGGTCGGTATGCCGCTGCAAAGCCAAAGCCCCGATGGGCAGATAATGGATTTGGTGATCACCGAAGTCACCGACGACACGATTACCGTCGACGCCAACTATCCGTTGGCCGACAAAGCCCTAACATTTGATATAGAGCTGGTGGCCATCGCCTAAAGCGGCTTGGCTCGGTCGCTCTGTGCGCGTCAGACTCATCATCACGGACTTCCCAGAGCGTCTGATTGAGTGGCAAAGCTTTCAGGGAAGATATAAGCAGTGGGTGGGTCCATACGACTGCCACAACCGCCAGCAAAGGACATCCCGTCAACCACAAGATTCAAGCGCGATGCGGCTTGGCCCCGAAAAACAGGATCGCCGCTGGTGCCACCTTTGCGGAT
>Ga0129324_10000101_pt1 | contig 56293 bp, 47 predicted proteins | sample CPBDNA_7_FD_96879 | JGI IMG/M metagenome (GOLD analysis project Ga0129324, IMG submission 96879) | Freshwater to marine salinity gradient microbial communities from Chesapeake Bay, USA - CPBay_Spr_15_0.2_DNA | ecosystem: Environmental > Aquatic > Marine > Coastal | place: USA: Chesapeake Bay... | reverse complement strand
TGTTAATTAACCATCCTAGTTAATTATCTCTTAATGCTAAGAACTTCCTGTAACATTTCATCAGAAGTTTGAAGAGTTTTTGCGTTCGCTGAAAAGTTTCGTTGTGCTTTCATGAGTTCTACAAACTCAGTGGCGATATCAACGTTTGAGAGCTCTATTGATTTAGAAAGAACTTCACCACGCCCACTTTCACCGGGTTTGCCCAGGGCCGCTTGACCTGACTTACGAGACTCTTTAAAAAGGTTCTTACCTACTTTAAAAAGTCCTTCGTTATTTTCAAACTTTGCAATGGCAATTGAAGCAATATTGCGAGATTCACCATTGTCGTAAACTGCAGTTAGAATACCGTCATCATTAAATGATAGTGATCCTAATGTACCGGCAGTAGCACCATCTTGCGTGTGCCTTCCAATTGCAGAGTCTGAACCATACTGAGTTGTAGCATCAAGACCTGTACCACCTTCAGAGATAGACTCACCCCAGCTCATTTTAATTTGCTGATTTTGACCAGCACCTTGATTAAAATTGAACGAGTTGCTATTTACGACCTCTTCCTGAAGAACACCTTTGTCATTAAAGACAAGCTTACCAGCAGCCATCTCAACCATTTTTCCTGGCTCGGCATTGTTAGCATCTTTTCCATCGGCCATAACTCGGTAGTCCCAGTTATTATTAGCAGATTTATTATAATAAACAGTAACTAGTCTTGCGGTACCTACGTTGTCATAAACTGTTACAGAATGAGAGAAGTTGGAGGTATCTTCTGGCTCATTAGGGTTAAATTGCTTTATCTTAACTCTTGAATCTAAGTTCATACTTAGATCAATTTTTGTAGTGGCCTCAGCAGGAATTGTCGTATTCCCTAATTTAATGGCCCCTACTTGATTGGTGATTTCACCTTTTTCTGAAGCCATGAAACCTTGAATTTTATTACCATCACCACTAACGAGGAAACCTTCCTTATCAAAGTTCATAGAACCGTCTCTAGTATAGCCGTATCCAAAAGGAGCTTCGACTCTAAAGAAACCGTTTCCGTTGATCGCTAAATCGGTAATTGATTCTGTTCTAGCAACATCACCTTGGGTCATAATCGCTTTTACGTGACCAAGCTTCACACCAGCTCCAAGCTGATCTCCACCGTCGATACCCTTAAGTGACTGAGCTAACACATCTTGGAATTCTGCACGAGAGGATTTAAATCCATAAGTACTCGAATTTGAAATGTTATCAGAAATAACGCTTAGACCTTGTCCCATGGCCGACAGACCTGAAACTCCAATGTTAAACGAGCGCAAGATTCCCATAGTGTCCCTCCTAGACTCCTATTGTTTTCTACACATCATTTACCTAGGATTTGAAAGAGGGCTACGGCCTCAAACTTTAAGCCTCCGAAAAGGACCAGCTTATTTATCCCGGTTAATGACAACCTTAAAAATTTTAAACCAATACTGTAGAGTCAATTTTAGTAAAAACATTCTCTGCAATATTTTCTTTATCAATAGCTGTAACCACTTTGTTGTTGGCCACATCCACAATATATGCTGCTTTATCTGTGATAACGAGAGAGTCTTGACCACCTTTTTCTTGTAACTTTTTAAAGGCAGATCTTAATTTAAAAAACTCAGCGTTATCCATCTCCAAGTTTCTCTCTTTCAAGCGTTTCGCTGCATGAACAGAGAGTTGAATCGGTCTTTCTCCTTGTGGAGTTCCGACTTTTTCTTGAAGTAAATTTTTAAACTCACTTGGGTTAACATCTTGGCCAGACTTAGCTTTATCAACCTTGCTATGTTTCGGAAGTTTCGAAACATTAGGGATGAGCATGCTATTAATTTGTCCTTGTTTACCCATTATCTTTTAATCACCTTGATGATTTTGTTCACTCATATTATTATAGGCCGCGTTAGCCTTAGACTTCAATCCCTTTGCCATTTGGGGACTTTTTGCCGCAGCGTGTTTTTGTTTAGGCTTAAAAAATGAGTCCACGTCTCTAAGGGCGACTTTCTTGTTACCACCTACAGTAAGCATTGTTTCACCGTTTTCGAAGCTTACACCTGTCACAATACCTTCTGCACGAGTCTCCCCTTTAAAGGGTTGAAACTTTTCATCGAATGCTTGAACATCAAAATGGTAATCGCCTTTAACAGCGCGAATACCATCCATTTGTCCGCCATTCCAAGTAACACTATTAGCGCCACTTCCCATGCTCTCTCTTTCGATTTGAGCAATTAGATTATTTGATTTATCAAAAATTCTTATTAGTACATTCTTGGCCGGACGTGGCAGATGAAATGGTAAATTTACGGCGTTCTTCTCTCCATCGTAAGGAATTCCCGTACCAGAAGTATGAATGGCCTTACCAATAAAGCTAGCTCCCATATATTTGAGCTGTTCATTATTGTTACCAGATGATTTATCCATCTTTGTGTTCATATTTGTTAATTGTTCTAATTGAGCAAACTGGGCCATATCTGCAGCAAACTCTTTTTGATCAACTGGCTTGAAAGGATCCTGATTAGCAAGTTGGGTTGAGAGTAGCTTTAAGAAAGCATCTTTACCCATACGATTGTGCTGATCCTTATCAACGAATTTTTCATCACGACGAGCGCCTGATAACTCATTTAAAACATCGCCTACATTTTGATCATTTTTCTTAAAGGAGTTTGGATTATTGGGTTCGTTACGAGACGGACCATTGTATCTCGAAATATTTCGAAAAGAGTTCTTTGTTGCATTTGGGTTACCAATATCTGGCATTAAAATCCCTTAACTAAGCTGCTTGAAAACTTTGTTGATGCTCTTGAGCATTTTTCCAAAGTTGGCGTCTTCTTTCTTGGTTAGAACTCTCTTGTCCTTGTCCCTTTTGACTATATTGAGACTGAGATGAGCTTTCACTACTTCCCTGTCCTTGTGAACTGTTGTCACTTAGCTGTGACTTTCCTTCCGTCAATCCAACTAGTTCACTATTGGCAGTTATTTTAAAATCGGAAATCTTAACTCCATTTTGAGTAAGACTCTTAATTAGTTCACTCTCATTATCGACGAAGAACTGATGCCCCTCTTTACTCATAGCATTTATTTCAAGATCAATCTGCTGACCAGCACCTGTGCGATTAGCAGCAACTCTAAAGTGACCAAGCTCTTCATGCTTTACAACCATCTCAACAGAATCTTGTCCGGCAACATAGGACTGCTCAATATATCCACTGACCTTATTGATAAGCTCAGTTTTATTTTCAGCACTTATTTGACTAATGTCTACGACTTGAACTTTTGTAGAGAATTGACTGTCTTTACCGCTAGAGTTTTTACTTGTTTGAAGATTTTGTATTTCTAATTGATTCTCGCCATTACCTTCGAAGACCTCACTCATTTGGAAATCACTTGAAGATTCTACTTGTGGCTCAAAACCATCAATCGAATTGGAACGAATCACTCTCTTATCAGTAACAATACTTTCTTTACGATACTGACTAAGACCAGGGTTAATGTTTTTAAGGACTGGTCTATTATTTTGAATTTGTACGTGAGCCTTATTTTGTAACGCATTCCTCTGAGCCAAGAAGTCTTCCGCAGATTTAACATCAGGAGAATTATTTACATTCTTTTTCAATGATAGATTTTGAGTGCCCTCAACGTTTGGCATTTTATGATTGAATTGTGACTTTAAGCTATTTGAAGATTTAGTATTTATGGGATTATTTTTTGTAAGTGATTCACTAACATCTTCACTTACATTTAATTCTTGTAGCATAGACTTAGGGTCTAAGACTTCGCCCTCTTGATTTGTAAAAACGCCATCTTTTAAATTTAAGCTTTTAAGAAGATCTTGGCCTTCGCTACTTTGAAGCTTTGACATTAATTCATCTATTGCAGAATTCTCTTGCTGACCGTTACCTCTTTTAAAGAAGTTTAGAAGATCATCTGAACTCAACCCTTCTAAAGAACCTTGTGTTTCTAAGAGTTGAGAAAACTCACCTAAAACAGCATCAGAAGAACCAGCACCTTTGGTTCCCTTTGTAGCACTTCCTGACAGGAGCGCTAAAAGATCTGAATTTGTTATTTGGTTGGCCTGCATCTCATCCTTGAGTTAACACGTTATGTCAGAGTCTATTTTTTCATACTCATGAACTGTTTTTGAAGTCGGGCAGATATTTCCTTATCCATGGCATTAAATATCTTAGAAACTTTGTCAGGTGCTAGTGCACCCAAAATACGCACAGCTATGCCTACGTCTTGCACAGAGAGCACGTCGGCGGCATTCTGAGGTTTCATCCCGGAGACAACATCAACCATATGGTTGACTCTTTTCTTCTGGTTTTGATCATTTTCATCAAGGCAGCCAAGTAATTTACCACTTCTTGCCTGGAGCTCCCTGAGTTTTTTCCCTAAATCATCCTGTGACGCTTTCAGAGATTCTCCTCGTTTTTGTATCTCTAATTCCCTTAACTGTAAGGCACGTTCCTTCTTCATAAACTCTTTACTAAGATCAACCAAATTTTTAGGTTTAAATCTTTCCAAGCGATTGTTAACGGCCTTATCAACAGCATCAAGAAACTCTTTCTCTGTATAATTTTTAGATTCGCTATTCGGCTTTTCATCTACGGCCAAACTGAAACCAATATAGAAAAGGCAAAAGATAAATAGATATTTTTTCATATGCTCTTCTCCTTAAATACTCTTCTCATACCGATAATTTCTTCAATATCTTCTTGTTCTTTTTTATCTTTCTCTTTTTTCCAAGAAGTTTTTTCTTTTTCTTTCATATTCAAAATAACTTTACTCTCACCCATGGCCAAACTCACTTCTCTCAGCTTACTTTGATATTTTCTCTCTAAGCTATAAAGAAGGTTTTCTTGGTTTTTAATGTCTTCACGTTTGGCCTGAATAAAATACGGGAAGAAACGAGCAAACTGACCATCAACTTTCTCTTTCATGGCCTGCTCTTGAGAAATATAAGCTTCATCAATATGTTGCTGTAACTCTTTAATACGATTTTTAGTATTTTGAATATCTGAATTAATTTTACCAAGCTCTACTTTAAGCTGCTCTTCTTTAAAATGACGTAATTTTAATAAGCCCTCAAGCTTGAAACTAAACCTTTTGGCCATTAGTTAGCCCCTTCATTGGTCGACACTCCGACAGAGTTCTCCGCCTTGCGGGCCAGCTCAACCATCTGATCAAATAAATCTTCAATACTCATTGGCTCATTCATGTCTTGAATCTGTCTCATTAGTTCCATAAGATCGTCATAGATAGCTATCGCCTTATCGACCTTAATATTACTTCCGGCCGCATAAGCACCAACATTGATTAGGTCTTCGTTATTTTTATAAGCTGCCATTAGATCCCTTAAATGGGAGGAGACAATGCGGTGTTCTCTACTGACGACTTTATTCATTACCCTGGATAACGACTGAAGAATATCAATAGCTGGGAACTGGTTTTTCGCTGCTAAGTCACGACTCAAGATTATGTGACCATCAGAAATAGCACGAACTGCATCGGCGATAGGCTCATCCATATCTCCACCTTCAACAAGTACCGTATAAAGACCAGTAATGGTACCTGAGTTTGCCTTCGTACCTGCTCTTTCCATAAGTTTTGGTAAGCGCGCAAAGACGCCAGGTGGGTAACCTTTTTGCCCTGGTGGCTCTCCTGCATTGAGACCAATTTCCCGATACGCCATAGCGAAACGGGTAATAGAATCCATCATGAAAAGGACATCATGATTTTGATCTCTAAAATATTCAGCAATGGTCGTTGCACTATAAGCAGCTTTTGCACGAATTAAAGGAGATTGGTCAGAAGTAGCGACAATAACAACAGAGCGCTTGAGCCCTTCTTCACCAAGGTCCCCTTCGATAAACTCTAAGACTTCCCGTCCACGTTCACCAATAAGGGCGATAACATTTATATCCGCATTCGTATTCTTTGCAATCATACCCATCGTAACAGACTTACCAACACCAGAGCCGGCCATGATCGCCAACCTCTGACCTTTTCCAGCAGTCATAAAGCAATTAATGGAATGGATACCTGTATCCAACGCCTCTTTTATAGGAGGCCTCTGGAGTGGATTAAGAGCTTCTCCGAAGATAGACCTTAATTCTTTATCACCTTCAATAGGTCCCTTATCATCGATAGGATTACCTTGAAAATCGACCACCCGTCCGAGCATTTCATAGGAGATTTTTATTTGGGTTGTTAGACCTTTTAAATAAACTCTTGTTTCAGAGTTTATGCCTGGTAATTCGTCGTAAGGCATCGCTAAACAACGATTACCCTTTATTGCGACCACTTCTCCTAGAGAACTATCACCAAACTCAGTAACAAACTCTACATTGGCACCAATAACAGCACGTCCGAGGCTAATCTCATAAACGGAACCGTTATTGGACACGACTTTTCCGACCTTCTGATAAGGAGTTTGATACTCATAAGCTTTGTGAATGGCCCCGAGATCAAGACTCACTATCGTCTCCCTCGTCGGGACTTTCGTCTTCGCTACTTTCAATTTGGTTATTAGTTTCACTATCGCTGTCATTATCGAGATTTTCGACAGGATTATCTGGTGCCGTATTCAAAGAAGTGTCGTTGTCATCCACTTTAGATAAATTGATTCTTCCATCCTCAAACACATCTTCTAAGGGCTCATTTTCCGTTAGCCCTACAGACTCGAATAGACGTGATAGATTACGAAATTGCTCTCTTAGGCTCCCGTTAATGATTCCATTTTCACTAGTAACAACAATACCTGGTCCCTCAATATCATAATCAATTTCAAGTCGGACATTCTTTAGTTCGCCAATTTTTTCTTCAAGTATCTGCAAAATATCTGGTTTATCTTCAAACGACTTACGATCAATCTGAATCAGCACATTACTTTTAACTTGAAGTTCATTTAACAATTTATCTAGTAGACGAACAACATAATCACCGTCTTGTTCGATTTCTTTTAAAACAATCCATTTCGTTAAGTTTTTAATCGTACGATATACGTCCATTTTTTCTTGAGCAAGAAGGTCCTCTTGAGTTTTTAGAACCTCTTCAATCATCTCCGCTAGACCCTCAAGTTTTTGCTCAACCCCAGCTCTCGTCTGATTAAAGACTTCTTCTTGCCCGTCCAAAAGACCTTTTTCAAAACCTTCTTTATAGGCATCACTCTGGATGCGTAGAAGTTGTTTTTCAACTTCTTCTTGAATCAACCTTTGTCTTTCAAGATCCTCTTGGCGATTCATGCCTCGGTGTTCACGAACAATAGGTGCTATTTCAAAGTTACTTTGATTCGCTACTTTACGCTCGATCTTAATAATTCTCTCGTGCTCTTGTACGTCAAGAACCTGATCTTTTCTTAAAGGTTGGAATTGAAATTCCGATAGACCCTTCTTAGTCTCCGAGTCTTCAAATAAATTTTGAAACTCGTATTTCTCAATTTTATCTTTCAAGAGGTCTTGAAGATCTTTCATGCACAATCCTTATAAAAATCATTAAACAAGAGCGTCTCCATCTCCACCGCGAGAGATAAAACACTTCCCTTGCGATTCAAGATCCTTACATTTCTGAACAATCTCTGCCTGTGCTTTTTCAACATCGGATAACTTTGTCGGCCCAAGAGAGTCCAAATCTTCCATGAGAAGAGTTGCTGCTCGATTCGACATGTTCTTAAAGAGTTTCGATCTAATCTCATCATTCGCGGTTTTAAGGGCGATAACAAGTTTAGCATTATCAACTTCTTTAAGAATTGCTTGAATACCTTTGTCATCAACATAAACAAGATCTTCAAAAACAAACATAAGTTTTCTAATTTCTTCCGCAAGTTCAGGATCTTTTTCCTCAACACGAGACATGATATTTTTCTCAGAATTCTTATCCATAAGGTTAAGCATATCTGCGATCGGTTCCACACCACCAAGCTGATTGGTATCAATTGAACCAAGAGTACTTAGTTCAGTTTTCAAGACATCATCAAGTTGAGCAATAAGTTCTGGAGAAACGTAATCTAGATTAGCGACCCTAAGAACGACTTCTGCCTGAAGACCTTCTGGAAGTCTTCTTAAGACGTCTACCTTTCTTTCAGGATTCAAATGAGCAACGATAAGTGCGATAGTTTGTGGATGCTCATTAATTAAGAAGTTAGCGAGCGTTCTCGTATCAACAAGCTCAAGCGACTCGAGAGTATTTGAAGTACCTACATCGACAATTTGGCCAAGAAGCTGCTTTGCTCTATCTTCACCAAGAGCATTAACAATAAAGTCCCTTCCTCTGTTATCAGAAAAGAGGAGATCATTTTCTTCGTTAAGTTGGGTGTAAAATTCTTCCAATACTTTTTTAATCATCCAAATAGGAGCTCTATTAATATTCGACATGGCGTTGATCATGCGCTTAACGTCGTTGTCACGCATATGCTCAAAGATGAGCTGAGTTGTATCAACACCTAAGGAGCTCAAAAGAATAGCAGACTTATCCTGACCGGAAAGTAAGCTATATTCTGTATCTGGATCTAAGTTTTCAGCGGACACAACGACCTCTCCTTAACTATCTTGCCCTTAGGCAATTGATTTATCAGATTCTTGCGAATGAATCATTTCATGTATAATTTGTGCTGCCTTAGATGGGTTCGCCTCCACCAAGGAAATAATTTTTTCTCGAAGCATATTCCCTTCAATTTTTTCAGGGTTAATTTTTTCTTCCATCTGAGGAAGAGCATCTTCGAGACCAGGTAATTTTTGATTTGCCTGTACTCTTTCTAGTTCTTCAAGTGTTCGAGGTAAGAAATCTTCAACAGACTCTACCGTATTGTCAGTAATCCACTGAACAAAGGGACGAACAATCAAGAAGAAGAAGAGACTAATCGCAAGACCAATCGTTAGATACTTAATGATATTCTTGATAAGTTCTCTATTGGCTTTTTCTCTTAAAAGGGCTTCAATTGCGTCAGTATCTTCTTTCGCAAACTCCATGTTTTTGATAACGAGTTTATCGCCCCGACGATCTGACATTCCAATCGTCGAACTAACGATTGCCGAGAAATTCGCTAGATCAGCTTCACTCCACGGCTCATAACGCATCTTCTGAGAGCCTGATTCTGTAAGAGAAGGGTTGCCTTCAGCATCCATTACTGGAACGCGTCTTCCATCAATCATTACGGCCGCAGTAACATTCTTAAGACCAGCAGATGGCTTCTTAGATTTTGTTACCTTAGAAGGAACATTGTAGTTACGTGTTGTAAGCTTCTTATCAACATTATTTCTGGTTTCAGGAATACCAGGCTGTGGTGTTTCCCCAGGCAGGTTTGAACGAGCCCCCGGAATCCCTTGTGGACTAGGCCTTGCACCATTTAGTTTTTGACTATTCTCTACTTCCGATAGAGTTGCCTTATTTTCTGAATCATAAGTTGTCTCGGTAGAGACTGAAGTCGTAAAGTCCATGTTCACAGAGACCTTAGCAATAACTTTTCCTTGCCCTACAACCTTTGCGAGTATCTCTTCAATTTGCCTTTCATATTGAGCATTCATCTTTTGCTCAAGAGCGACTCGGTTGGCCGTATATGCGGTCATCGCATCGCCAATATTATCGGAAAGCTTTTTACCGCGATCATCCAAAATCACAACGTTCTCTGGTCTCATTCCATCAACAGAACTTGAAACCAATTGGCCCACACCTTTTATTTCTGCTGATGTTAGTGAAACACCACGGTTTAGTTCTAATACAACAGAAGCGGTAGGTGCTTTCTTTTCACTTACGAAGGGACTACTCTCTGGAATACTTAAGTGAACCCTGGCCCTTTTTACACCTCTAATATACTTGATCGTCTTAACAAGCTCACCCTCTAGGGCCCTTTGCTTATTTACCTTTTGTACAAAAGATGTTGTTCCAAAGCTTTGTTTATCAAAGACTTCATAACCAACAGTACCGCTGAAATTAACTCCCAAAGTAGCAATTTCAAGACGCCATTTGTTGACCATGTCTTCAGGTATTTTAATAACCTTTCCATCATTAACAACAAGCTTTGGAATATTCTTTTCTTCCAAAAGAATCTGAATCTTTTGAGAATCTTCCTTATTAAGGTCCGAATAAAGAATTTCGTAGCGCGTATCAGTAACCCATAAAATCATACTAAAAAGGGCACCAATAATTAGCGTCGTCGTGGCAATTAAACCGACTTTCTTATTAAAGTCTAGGCCGACGAAAAACTCTTTAAAATTTTGGAAGACTTTTTCAATTATGTCTTGCACGGAAATCCTCCTAAAAATTAGCCATTCCTCATCCTAAGGACAGCTCTTAATGCAGATTAAACCTGCATTTTCATTACTTCTCGATATGCATCTAGAACTTTTTGTCTAATTTGATTCATGCTCTTAAATGCCATTTCTGCTTTTTCTACTGATAACATCGTTTCGTGAATATTTTTATTTTCACCTGTAACAAGTTTTTGTATAGATTCATTTGCTTTTGATTGCAGGGTGTTCACGTCATTTATTGAGTTCGCAAGGAAGTCACCAAATGTTGAATAACCTTTAGACTCAGGTGTTGGACTTAGGCCATCTAACTCCTCTACCCATTGGTAATCGTTTACGCCCTTCATCTCGGCAGAACGAGACCAACTTTTCGCATCATAGCGATTAAGTATATCTTGAATTGTTCCTACATTTTGAATGGCCATCATGTCCTCCTGACGTCTTCAAGCCTTAATTAATTCTTCCCAATCTCCAAGGCCTTCATCGCCATAGATTTTGTCGTATTCAAGGCACTAATATTGGCTTCGTAAGCTCTTGAAGCGGATATCATGTCTGCCATTTCTTCCATTATATTTATATCAGGGTACGCTACATAACCCTGGTCGTTCGCATCTGGATGATCTGGTTCATACTTTAATACAGGAGGTCTATCTGAAGAGATAACCTCTGTGGCATGTACCGATTGAGCTTTTTCATCTAGCTCGCCTTCGAGTATTTCACCAAAGGACTCTCTTGCTGGTTCACTACCAAAAACCACTTCTTTTTTACGATAGGCACCGCCTTCAGCAGTCCTCGTCGTTTGTGCATTGGCAATATTAGATGAGATCGCTCCCATTCTTTTTCTGTTTGCCGCTAGGCCTGATGAACTAATTTTTAAACTTGTTAAAAAATCCATTTCTTACTCCTAACGATCATTTGAGATGGCATATTTCATGAGACCAATTTTCTTATTTAACAGCTGTACAGCTGCATCATAAAGAATCTTGTTTTCAACCATCTTTGCCATTTCTTGTTCACGATCCACAGTATTACCGTCTAGAGAGACGACACCGTTACTATCTTCATAGATTTCTGGCTCTAGATTGTTGAAGCCACCATTTCCCACATCGAAATGGCCATCGTCATCGGTTTTCATCTGCATTTCCCCATCAACATCTAAAGCGCGCGCTAAGGCCGATTCGAAATCGACTCTCTTTGCTTTATAACCGGGCGTATCAGCGTTGGCGACATTACTAGAGATTACTTCTTGGCGCATTTGACGGAAGTTGAGCGAAGCCGCCAAAGCCTTGATTGTTTTATCCTCTATATTCATAACATCTCCTTCACCTCGCACCCGGTTGGGATTGTGGAGGTCAATCGTTTTATTATCTTAAGTTAACGAAATAAACGTTCCCATCTGAACGGTATTCATTAATCTTATTTCTAAGTGTTCTAATCGAAACACCTAATATCTTAGCCGCTTGAGTTCTATTTTCACTTGTATGAATAAGTGCTTTTTTGATTAAAAGCTTTTCAGCTTCTTTTAATGACATTAAACGAATTCCTTCGTTGTCATCATCACTAATCATATTGACGGCTTTTTTCTCACCTATTTCTAGATCAGCTTCCGTTAGGAATTCACCGGTACAATTGGCAACTGAGCTTTCAATCACAGTTCTTAGTTCGTGAACATTATGTGTCCAGTAATGACCAAGTATTTTATCCATTGCACTAGAGTCAATCGTTAGTTTTCTGTCCTGGCAGAATTCACTTACAAAGTGTTGTGCCATCATTTCTAAATCGTTTGCTCTTTCACGTAGGGGTGTCAGGCTCAAAGCATTGTTGCTTACAAGCGTATATAGACCACGATAAAAGCGACCAGATCCTACAAGCTTTGATAGGTTCTTTGTTGTCGTGGCAATGATGCGAACATCAATATCGTAATCAGATAACTCTGAAACAATTTTATGTAGTTTTTTCTGGAACTCATCTTCGAGACCGTCGATGTTAGCAAATACAACTGAACCAGTATTAGCCTTCTCCAGTACGCCTTTATTAAAGCGACCTTCCTCGTCTCTCCAACCTAGGATGTGGTTTTCGACTGTCTTCGCGTCTGCACCGCAATCAACCATTTCGAATGGCTTTGATGCTCGACTTGAATTTTCGTGGATGTAACGTGCAAGTGTTCGCTTACCAACACCTGCCTCACCAGCAATGAGAACTGGCGCTTTTGTTACAGAAACATTAGCTGCTACATTTACAGCCTTTTGTACTTTTGGATCTCTTCCAAATAGCTCAACATTTACCGTTTCCATTTGACCTCCTGTCAATATTGAACCCAATCCTTGGGCCGGTTTTCTATATCGTTCGTTCTTTTATGGCCATAAGCGATAGCTCAGACCTAACTAATTCCTTAATAGAAGCAGGGGCGTCCTGATCCTGTAGTATTTTCTCAAAAAGCTCTTTCGCTTTAAGTGGTTTGTTATTCTTTGCAAGTGCCATGCCTAAAAGATAATTACATCGTCCTGTATAATCCGTTCCAGGATATACCTTCATAAAGTCCAGAATTTTAGCCTCTAATAATAGTGAGGACTTAGCCGTTCCATCACCTGCAAGAATTTCAATATTGAGGTACTCAAGCCTTTCCCTCATTGATTTCATGAAAGGATTATCTGGTGCATAATTTTTGGTGTCGGACAAAATGGCCTCAGTTACCTTTTGGAACTTTGAAAGTTTGCCCATTTGGTAGAGAGTATCAGTATATTTATTGATCATTCCTGAGAGCTCCATTGGGTCGAAGATCGTTTGACTCTTCTGACCAGACAGAAAACGCTCAAAACTCATAGCAGAGGCCCTGTAGTTTTTTAATGCGTATTCAATCAACCCTGAGTAGTAATGAACTTGGTTACTTCTATTATTTATATTTACGATTTGCTGTAGTCCCCTTTTGGCCAGGTCCCAATTTTTTAATTTTATATCCTTGATGATCCCTAACTCGAAAATCATTTCATCAGTATTCTCTTCTCTTCTTCTTGGTATCCAGATTGGAAAAGTTCTCTCAGGAGTCTTCGCAAGCTTTTTAAAATCCCCATAGAGATTCTCAAAACCATCATATAAACCTAACTGGAGGTAACTTTGACCTACAATAAAGTTCATATAAGGATCGTTTGCCACTTTCCTAACATAAGTATTCTTGAATTTACTCCACTCTTTTACGACTTTAGAGTATTCACTTTTCTCATATTCTTTTTGAATAATGCCATATACGACTTCGGCACCATCTGCTTGAAAAACTCTTCTTTCAACAGGCTTAAGAGAAGTTAGTGGTAGAGCAGAGAGATAGGCCAATGCATTTTCATATTGTTTATCGACGACAAAAGCTCTCAATCTGGTCAACCAAAGCAACTTTTTATGATCCATTGATAATTGAACATTCTCATCAATATCTAGGAAGGCCCTATTTTCAAGGTCTTGCTCTTTTAATTTAAATTTGCGAATTGACTTTATAGCGGCATAACGAATTCTTGCCTCTGCACTTATCAGACTATCTTGTGAACGATTAATCGCGTTTTTATAAAGAACTAGCGTTTGGTTAATATCTTTTTCAGTGATTTCAAACGTTAGCGCCAATCGTAAACGCGCGTGAGATGAATGAGTATGATAACTGTGCTCAGTAATGAACTGATCAAATAACTTTATCGCCTTATCAAAGGAAGCTTTCTGGAAGTAGCCTTCCGCTACATTGAAGAGGATGGATGGGGCAATAGGTTTTGCTAATCCAGACTTATTTTTTTCATATATTGATAATACCTTATCTATATCTCCAAGCTTGTGATGAACATAAATCTCGTAAGCGAGTAGCTTACTTTTTGGTAGAATTTTTACAATCGTCTTTTCTTTTATTACTTCCGAAACTTTATCAACTTGATTTAACTTGGCCAAATTATAAATAATGGCCTCAGCTGCATATTGACTCTCTTCAGAATCAAAGTTCTCTTTACTGTTAACATAGAAGCGTTTTGCAATAGTCAGTGATTCAACATATTCCTTATTCTTCTTATGGTAAGCAAAAAGATATTTATAGATAGATTTTTGCAAATCATAATTTTTAGTTCTACCAGCAATCGAAGAGAGCATATTAATGGCCATCTTTACAGGTTCAAGATTTCCACCATTTATATTGTCTCTTAATATAGCATTTGCCTTTAGGTACTCTAAAAGATCAATCTCAGAGTCAGCTCCATACTTCTCTTGAAAAAGTTTTATGGATTTATACATAAGACCATATTTCTTTTTTCTAAATAAGTTGATGGCCAACTGTAAATGGGCTTCTTTTTCAGATTTAGAATACTCTCTATTTTTAATGGGATAAAAGTACTCTGGTGTCTTTGTTCTAAGATCAAATGAAATTTTCAGCTCTGGCCCAAATGATTCATAATCCCATATAAAGGAGGCACCATATCTAAAGTCTCGGTAACCAACGTTTCGCTCTATCTTTGTTCTAGGCTTTGATTTACTCACTTTCTTAGTGGCAACTTGTTTTTTCTTTAAAAACGGAGCCGATGCAGCTTTGGCCTTAGCGACTCCAGCTTTTTCCGCTTTCATCTTCTTTGCTTGCTTTTCTAATTCCTTAAATGTCTGCTCATCACTTCCTTCCTTCCAGAAATCAAAAACATGTTTTTGATCTCTCTCTCTGTAGAAGTTAAAAACTTCGACATCATCTCCTGCGAGAGAAATTTCGATTGTGGATACATTGTTTTCTCCACGAGGTTCAACGAAAGTTAGCTTCTTTATATAACGATTGTTTTTCTTTAAGGCCTCTAAGTCTTTTTTTGCAGTATCAAAGAACTGCGAGTTTAAAGTTTTAAGAAAGAGACGATCGCCACGTTTCTCAACAACGATATTTTCTTTTGCAGTAAAGACATTCCAACGTAAGTGAGTTTTTGCGTTCTCTTGCTTAACGACTTCGGCAAAAGTTTCTGAACAGGTAAAAACAACCCCAAGAATGAGCTGAATTAGTGTCAAAAATTTGATGAACTTTTTTATCATGAAATTGAAACTTCCTGTTTCACGGTTTAGCTTTAGCAGATGCTTTGAACTAAACCCTTTTAAAATTGCTTGTGGTCAGACTCTTCCTAAGTCTTCCATCTCAATCATTTTACCTCTTCCTGCGTAAATAAAAAGGAAAATTTTGCTCACAGGAATAAAATTCCTAGTAACAATTTTGACTAATTTGAGTCAGTACTTTTTCCTTATAAAATTCCACTATTTAGAAGGCAGTGGTGCCAAAGGGTCACCGACCATAAGCATTGGCTAAATAAAGGATCATGGCCGTCGGGAACTGAATTTTATTGGAATTGGTTTTCCATTAAACCTTTCTTCTTCATCTTTTCGATGAGTGTTGTTCGGTTCATATGCAAAAGTTTGGAAGCTTGATTTTTATTTCCATTGGTATGCTCTAGTGCCTGGCCTATTAAAGAGTCTTCAATTTCAGACAAAGTTTTTTTCAAATCAATTCCTTCCTTAGGTAAGGAAATCAGACCTTGATAAGCATGTTTTTTATCCGGTCTATGATGCAGAAATTTAGCAGGCAAGTCCGAAATCTTAACAGTATTGCCACCTCTTAAAATAACTAGGCGCTCGATCAAGTTTTCAAGCTCTCGAACGTTTCCTGGCCAATCATAGGTCAGAAGGATCTCTAGGACATCATCAGCAAAATCAATATTATTTCTTCCATCCGCTGAAACAAAGCGAGATAAGAAGTAGCTAATCAAAAGAGGAATATCCTCTCTTCTTTCAGATAATGCTGGCAATTGTACCGGTATAACGTTTAAACGATAAAAAAGATCCTCTCGAAAATCATTCTCAGCAACAGCTTTATCTAAATCGCGATGGGTTGCCGTTATAATTCTCACATCAATTGGAGTCGTACCGGTTCCACCAACACGCTCGATTTCTCTATTTTGAAGAACTCGTAAAAGTTTTACTTGGAGTAGCAAAGGCATATCACCAATCTCATCCAAAAAGATTGTTCCCTTATCTGCTGACTCAAAACGACCTTTTCTATCTGAGATGGCCCCCGTGAAAGCTCCTTTCACATGGCCAAAAAGCTCAGACTCAAGAAGCTCACCTGGAATGGCCCCACAATTAACACTGATCTGATCATTAGAACTTCTAGAACTTAAGCGATGAATTGCTTTAGCTACCAGTTCCTTACCTGTACCTGATGGACCGTTAATTAGGACTGTTGAATCACTATTGGCGACTTTAAGGATTCTCTCAAACACCTTTTTCATTTGAGGAGAACGACCAATCATGCCACAGAACATATCTTCTTCTTGCGGGCTTTCTAAAGTAATTTTTGAACCGACAGGACCGTAGCTTTGACGGCTTACATGAGTCTTCTCTTGCTTCCTCTTGGCCTGGTTTAATCTCTCAAGGGGAAAGCCTAGCTTTAGAGTTAAGGCCTTAACGACAAGGTCAGAGAGTATCTCTAATTCAAATGGTTTTGTTAGATAATGAAAAACACCTTTCTTCGTCGCCATAATAGCAGTTTCGATAGATGCAAATCCAGTCATGACTATAGAGACAAAATCTAGGCCTCTTTCTTTAAGAAGGTCAATCAGAAGAAGACCATCTGTGCCACATTCATTGAAACTAATATCTGAAACCAAACAGAATGGATCCATTTCAGGATTAGCGAGCTTTTCTTTATTTAAATATTCAATACAATTTGAAGGATTATCAAAAAATACGACCTCAAGTCCTAAAGATTTCTTCAAGTATCTTTGAACGGCCCGTCCTAAGAGTTGATCATCTTCAACCAAATAGATTGTGGGAAGTGGACGATTCTCATCGACTTTATTTTTTTCTTCGAAAGTCGCGTGTAGAAATTCAAAATCTTTCACAGTGTTCCTTGAGTTTCGCACCCTCAACTCCTTGGGTGATTTAAAAATCGTAGCCAAACACTCAAGCAGTGTCAATTTATCGACACCAGGAAAGACTTTCCTTTTCTAACATCAATAAAATCAGTGAGTTAATTATATGTTTCGAATGAAACTATCAAGGATGCGCGCCGAGTTATCGGGACTTCCCGCGTATATATAGTAAATAAGAAATAGTCCGCAAAATGCAGCTATACCGTAGAAAACTTGAGCAACCCACCTGACATCTTTAATCCAGTATATATAACCAAATTGAATAAAGATCATCATTAGTGGAATAGACCAAAAAGGGATGTAACGGAATATGAAATATAGGGCATCTAGGAAAGAGGTCATGACTTTATTCTAGCGCAACATCAGTATATCGCAGTAAAAAAAAGCCCCTTAAATAAGGGGCTTTTCGAAATACTTAAATTTTTAATTAATTAAAACATTCCCTTAAGCACATCTAATTTATCGAGCTTTTCCCAAGGAAAAATATCACGGCCAAAGTGACCATAAGCAGAACTAGCTGAGTAAATTGGTCTTAAGAGATCCAATCTATCAATGATCGCCTTTGGTCTCATATCAAAAACTTCATTTACTGCTGCAGTAAGCTTAGTAAGGTCTACCTTTTCAGTACCGTAAGTCTCGACAAGGAAACTCATAGGCTCTGCAACACCAATAGCGTAGGCCACCTGAACTAAAGCTCTATCAGCTAGGCCAGCTGCAACGATATGCTTTGCTGCATGTCTAGCGGCGTAAGCTGCTGAGCGATCAACTTTTGAAGGATCTTTACCAGAGAATGCTCCACCACCGTGAGCACCATGGCCACCGTAAGTATCAACAATAATCTTTCTGCCCGTTAGACCGCAATCTCCCATTGGGCCACCGATAACAAATTTTCCAGTAGGGTTTAGCCAAACTTTCGTATCATTATCCATTAGCTCTGAAGGAATCACTTTATTAATAACTTCTTCTCTTAGAAGTTCACGAACCTGATCTTGTGTCATCTCCTCTGCATGTTGAGTAGAGATAACAATATTTTTTAGTCTCTTAATTTTTCCATCTACATATTCCGCAGAAACTTGCGTCTTACCATCGGCCCTTAAAAGAGTTCCTGGTCCATTTTTACGTATGTCAGTCAAACGCATGGCAAGCTTATGAGAAAGGTCAATTGTATAAGGCATGTAGTTATCAGCCTCATTGATAGCATAACCAAACATCAAGCCCTGATCACCAGCGCCTTGATCCTTATGATCGCCTTCTCCAACATTAACGCCTTGAGCGATATCCGGAGACTGCTTATCAATCGCAACGAGAACACTACAAGTGTTGCAATCAAATCCTTTGTCAGAATGATCGTAGCCAATATCTTTAATTTTACTTCTAACTATTTCTTGGAAATCTACCTGGGCCTTAGTTGTGATCTCGCCAGCAATAACGGCCATTCCCGTTGTAATCATTGTCTCACAAGCAACCCTAGAGTTTGGATCCTCTTTTAACATGGCATCTAGTATGGCATCAGAAATCCCATCGGCCATTTTATCTGGGTGACCTTCAGTAACAGATTCTGAAGTAAATACGTAATCCTTAAGCATGGAAAAACTCCTTTTAATTGAGCTCCCTTAAAAATAACAGGGCGGTACTAAATAAATTTTACTAAATAAATATTACACTAATGGCAGATAATACCTGTGGTACCGCAAATGGACAACATTTAGCTATTAAAAACTTTCCCTAAATGCACCTAAAGTTCATTTTTTTTCAAAGTACTTGAAGTAGTGAGGATTTCTATAAGAGTGAAACAGTTGTGTCTTTGTTTCTAACGCGTACACATCTTTTTTTATCTCAACCACCTTGAATTGGCGGCCTTGGTCATCATAGAAATGATAGCGGTATTTGTAGTCACCTGATCGATAATCTTTGAGAAGGTTAAGCCTCCTTCTCTTTGGCAACAAAACACCGGCCCTCTCCGTAATAGGGTTATAGTCAGACCAGATGCCATCCATGCTTATTCGTCCAAGCATGCTGGCACGAGAGAAATACCTTAAGCCTTTAAAGGGACCCAAGGGATCTTTTAAGCGTTCTATCGCTATCTCTAAATTCTTCTTCCTTAACTTTTTCCCAACACCTGTCATATCAGGACAGGCAACACGGATGGCCCCATGAATGAAATAATAAGTGAAGGAAAACTCCCCTTCTTTGAAGAGAACATTAAGCCATGGGTAATCCTCTAAGGGTCCCTTTTTGCCTTCATCGTTCAGGTAAGGATAGAGAAAATCACTATCAGGAATAAAGTTATACTTAGGATTGTTGACTCTATTTAAAACAACCTGAGAGACATCTTTTCTTTCCAGAGCAAAAGGCGCATCAATACTTCCAACTTCATTGAAGAGAATTGTCGTGACAACATAGAGGGCGCGATAAACCTCTTCCTTCTTGGCCCAAAAGTCATAAACCTCTTCATGTTTTTCATAAACGAATTTCTTTAAGTCGGCCCGCGCCTTGGCTTGGGTTTCTATGATCTGGTCACCTGTTTCATAGTGGCCACCTACTTTAACTCTATTTTTTTTCAGTGATTCATAATATTCGAGCATGCGTGCAACTCGGTCTTCCCATTCCTGTAGTCTCTTTGCCTGCTTCTTAGGACCGCGCTTTAATTGTTTCTCTAAACCATAAAAAGCGGAGTAAAGATCATAACGAATATTTTCAGGAATAAACTCAGGGTTTTCCAACATATGAAGAGAAAGAGTATCTAGCATCGCCCTTAAGAAGGTATCGCTATGAGAGCGGTTAGGGTTCTGAGCACCATCTTGGACAATCTTACGGTAAAAATAGACTTCATTTGCTCTGGCCTTAACCTCTTTCTCTTCTCCCCCCTTAACTTCATCGTAGTTTTCTCTCAGCTCAAAGTGATCAACAGGATAGCGATAGCTTGTAAGAAAAGGGGTCTTTTTCAAAAAATTTAAAAAATCTCGTTTAAAGCTAATAAATAAGTATTTGGACTTATTCTTTACAGAAACCTTTGCAGAGTCGTCTGTAGCTTCCTCATACTGTTCTTTATATTGGATGAGTTGCTCAACGCTACTTTCTAAGACTTTTAATTCTTTTAAAAGCTCTACAAAGTCACTTGTCTTTTCTAATTTTTCTCTCTGACTACGAATCCATTTTCTCTTCTTAATCAGTTCTGGAACAAAGCGATTTAAAGTTTTTCGATCTAACTTTCCATCAACAGACCTTGGCAAATAATGGCCATCACCGCGAAAGCCTCGAAACTTATTCCAAAACTCCTCTTCCATACCAGGACGACAATTTTTCTTAAAAAATTCTTCATGGTGCTTCCAATAATTTTTTCTAATTTGGCCCTCGTTAAGCTTTACAAACTTCGCAAGCTTTCCCAAATCATTTGCAAAAGTATTAAAAGATAAGAATATTGAAAAGAGTAAGATGTATGGCATTAGCGCTCTAACTTTTGAACAAACTCAGATTTCCAGAGACCCAAGCACGTTCCATTACTCAAAATAAGTAAAAGACTATTTTCACTTACCAGCTTATCGATTAGCTCCCTTAAGACTTCAAGATCAACAGCAATATCACTCGGGATACTCACCCCTTTTAATTCCTGCTGTAAAAGGTCAAAATCTAGGTTTTGGGCACTCTTTACTGACGTGGCCCTTTCTGGTTTGGCGAAAATGACATGATTCGCTTGCAGCAATGAGTTTGCAAACTCTTCTTGAAAGATATTACTCCGAGCAGTCGCAGAGTTAGGTTCTAATACAACCACAATTTCTTTATTAGGATACTGGGTTTTAATAGTCTCAATTGTACAAGCGACACTTCTAGGGTGGTGAGCGAAGTCATCAATCACGAGGGCGCCTTTATAAGTTCCACGAATTTCTTGACGACGCTTCACAAACTTGAGGTCTGTGATTGAGGCCCTAATCTCTTCTAGAGAAAGGTTTTCAGCATGAGCGAAAATTATACAAGTACTCAGATTTAAAATATTATGCTCACCAACAACATTGGTTTCAAAGCGCTCCCAATTGCCAGCAAGGTTTATTTCAAAGAGAGTTTTATCGGAACTTTTGTTTAGGGTACGAGGTCCTCTATCGGAATGCTCCCCATAAGGATGCCAATTTCTTTCAGGATATTTAACTTTTATATCTTCCACTCCACTATAGTCGATATTGGCGATGATATGGCCCTTTAGGTTTTGAATCACTGGTTCAAATTCCTTCTTTATGTCTTCGATATCATCAAATATATCTGCATGATCAAATTCTAAGGAAGTTAAAATCATATGATTTAAAGAGTAGCTTCTAAACTTTGATATCTTTTCAAAGTAGGCTGAGTCGTATTCATCGCTTTCAATAAAGAAGTAACGACCATTTCCAAGTTTGGAAGAAGGCTGACCTTCTAAGACTCCGCCAATGAGGTAACCTGGGTTTTGGCCCATCTTTTCAAACATCTGAGAAAGAAAGTAGGTTGTGGTTGTTTTACCGTGAGTTCCCGCCACACCAACGACATTAAAGTCGTGAAGAACAAAGGCTCCTAAGACTGCGGGAAATGAACAGAAAGGAATTCCAGACTCTTCAATTTTACGAGCATCTTCGCCGTTTCGAGGAACAACATTACCCACCACAACTAAATCAAAACTATCCAATGACTTCCAATCAAAGTTCTCGAGATCATGAAGAGGAATTCCAGTATTTTTTAAGTAATCAGACATAGGAGGAAAGAAGTTTAGGTCTCCGCCTTCAACTTCATAACCCTTCTCTCTGAGTAAACAAGCTGCGGCCCCCATTCCGGTGCCACAGATTCTATAGAAGAATATTTTCTTAATGCTCTCTTTTTTGTTTAAGAGACTATTTAGGTCGAGTTTATTATTTAAGTTCACGTACGGGCCTTTATTAGTGAGATTCAACACCCATTCTAATACCAGGCCACCAAGGGTCCAAGCCGGAAAAGTAATTCTTTGGAGATATTTTCTAGCGTAAGTTGATTTTTCTTAAAGGACTGCGAGGAAGCTTCTTCTCATCACGTACGTCACCTTCAAAAACCAATATTTCACTCGGCTTCTTAGGGTTTCTAGCATAGGTAAGAAATGCATCTCCTTCAGCATCAATTAACTGAACAAACATTACTGAATCAGGGTCAGCAGCACCAATTCCCATAACTTCTTTTTGGCGCGGGTATTTATAAGAAAACTCCGGTCTCAACTGTTTTAATCGGGATAACTCCACATCTTTGTTGGCCTGCTTCAATCCCACGACAACTCTTGATTTAAGAAGATGTTGATAATCCCAGTGTTTGCCGTAGGGAGCAACAACCATGGCCCCCATAGCGAAGGCCCGGCCGACTTCCCACTTTTCAGAGAGCGAATAACCATAACTTACAGGATAGAGTTCCCCTGATTCAGAATGATCTTTTGCCATACGCACTAGCCCACCATTAACAAGATTATTATTATAATTGGCCCAATCAAGTAGAAGCTCGTCTTGTAGACGTTCTGAATTGTCCGTAAAACCCATCGTTCTATTTGATACAAATTGATAGTGAAGAGACTCAAACATCGAAACGATTTCACTCTCTTCAACTTCTTCCGTGCGTGAGAGTCCTCTCCATAAGGTTTGATCTTTATACCAACGCTTCATTTTATAATTCCATTTCTCTGGATCTAAAAAACTGCGATTGCCAAAAGTTTCAATAAAATCCTGGTCGACAAGTTCAAGGCCAATAATTTCATCCCCAAACTTAGCGTGTCTGTAGTGCATATTCGAGTTTTGAGCGAATTCAATATACTTTTTAATCAATCCATCCAAAACATCATTAGGGTTCGATTCAAACTGGGCCATAAGCTCATCATCATTAAGAAGCTTAGTATTTACAAACTCAGCAAATTGGCCTGTTTTAACATCAACGAGTTTATGATTCGCTATTGTCTTCTTTGGTTTTTGACTACGAAAAGTACGGCCATATTTACGTGGAGTTTTTGGATAAAGAAGTTCTGGGGTAGCACCAAGACGAAGACCTTGCTCTAGCCTCTTTGTTAATTGTGTGTAGAGTGCGTGGGAGCTATAAACCCCTTGAGTTATCTGGTCTGTCCATTCATCGAGAGAGTTATAAATATCGTTATTGACGTCCACCATTCGTGGAGGTGGTAACCCCTCTAACCAAAAAGGGTAATAAAGTGAGAATTGTCTAATCGAGCGCCCATTACCATCATAGAAAGGATGGATAGAAACCATGCTTCGTTGAAATTCTGCGACTAGCTTGGCAAACTTTTTAAATCCAGCAACAGACTTTATCGTGCCGATCTGATCTCTTTGTTTAACAAACCAATCGAGCAGATCTTCTGTCAGTTGATTGATGAGCCTTCCCGTCAAATCCCCAAAGTCGCCGCCCTGGCCGGCCTGAAACTTAACAAGATCATCATGGAGGTCCCTATTGCTCCTTTTTACCATTTCCATTATTTCAGGAGTATTCTTAGTCGCATTAGGGTAGCCAATTTGACCTGTATAACCCTTATTACCTGCGAATAATTCGGTGGCGTTGATATAAGGGTTATCTACTAAAGCTTGATATTGCTTTTCATTAATTTCATAACCCGTGGGAACATTTCCAATAATATCTTCTTTTCTGAAAACACCAATTCTCTCTGCAGGAATTCCATCAATAGCACCACTCATCATTCTCTTGTGAACTTCCTTAAGAGTGTTGATATTAATTACTGGTTTATTTTCAAAGAGATACTTAGTCGCCTTCATATAATTTTGAAAGGCCCGTCCGCCACCTGTATTTGAATAAAGATCGAAAATTGACTCCGAAAAAAGTCGCCCATCGCCAAGATGAATGTCATTTAAGACATTAAAGGCGTGTGAATAATCGATAAAAAGAAGAGCATCTAAATTCTTCTCAACAATCTTAGACTTTGCACTCGGATATTCTTTTTTTAACGCTTTTAGAAAACGCTTTCTTGTGAGGATAAATTTAATTTGAAGAACTTCTGTGATTAATTCTTTGCAGGTAAAGTTTTCAGCGGCAGGCCCACGTCTTCCACTTAATCCAGTGGAACTACAAGCTTGAAATAAAAGCGCCGCTATAACCAATCGAATAAGCGTATTTCTCATAAAATACCTATTATAAGTTCTTTAATAAGAGCTTATCGGTACTTGAGTAAAAGACTTGAGAATAACATCTAAGCAGCTATAATTACTGCCAAAGAAGGGCACCAAGGGACTGTCTTAGCTTAGTCAGCTCTTGGCGATGGTACCAGTATTTCTTGGTAGAATTTGTGAGTAAACACCAGCCCTTTCCTGAATCTGCATCGATCCAAACACTTGTGCCAGTAAAGCCCAAGTGACCAAAGGTATGAGAAGGGCAACCAACTCCTGCTAAAGAAACGTTAGGGTCTTCAACAGTGTCCCAACCATAGAGGTAACGCTCTACCCTCGACTCTTTAAAAGATCGACTCATGTGTTTCAAGAGGCCGTATTGATTTTCCAAATTAAAGAGACTTTCAATAGTTCCAGTAAGGGTTCCAAAAAGGCCTGCATGGGAACAAAAGCGATTTATCTTAAAACAGTTATCGTCATTGACTTCACCGTTGATAACTTCCCTCTGCCTAAAACCTGTATCTGGGCAAATAGCATGTGCTGGCATGTCTTTCCAAAAGCAAAGCTCCTTATGCCAATAACCACTTACCAAGTCTTTAAGATTTTTTCCCTCTTGCTCTTCAATCATAAGCATCAGGCGCAACATAGATAAATCAGAATATTCCGTTGAAGAATCTTTAATGGGAAATTTAAGAACAGTTTCCTGCCAAGACTTCTTACCAAGTATTGCCCAACGAGGAAGACCTCCCCTATGCTCTAGTAAAAGGCGTTTATCGCCTTCAAATAAGCTCGGGTTCATGGTGGCCAAAGCCCCCATAGTCATTGCTTTGGTAATACTAGCAAGATCAAAATAAAAATTTTCAAGAGATTTCTCAACACCTTGATGAAACTCAAGAAAATCCTTCTCTCCCGACTTCAGATTAAAAAAACATAGGCCCAAATGATCAAAATCTTGAGCAGGCCAACTCGCTAATATGATTTTCCGTGCTCTGTCTTTCAACTGTTCTTAAGGGCAGATTGAGCCGCTGCTAAACGAGCAATCGGTACTCTAAAAGGTGAACAACTAACATAATCCAAACCTGCACGATGACAAAAGTCTATTGAACTTGGTTCTCCACCATGCTCACCACAAATACCCATATGCATAGATGAGTTAGTTTTTCTTCCCTCTCTAACAGCATGAGTTACTAAGAAGCCTACACCTTCTTGGTCCAAGGCAACGAAAGGATCGTGGCGCATTAGCTCACGTCTCTGATATTCCGGTAAAAACTTCCCAGAGTCATCACGAGATAGACCATAAGTTGTTTGAGTAAGATCATTGGTTCCAAAAGAGAAAAAATCAGCATGCTTGGCTATCTCTGCGGCCGTAATGGCTGCGCGTGGCAGCTCAATCATAGTTCCAATTTTTGTATTAACTTCTTTTCCTTTTTCTTTCCAGACAGCTTTTAAAACTTCTTCGACTTCCCCTCTTAGAAATTTCAACTCTCCAGAGAGACCAACTAAAGGAATCATAATTTCAGGCAATACATCAATGCCTTCTTCAACAACAACAACAGCGGCTTCGGCTATTGCTCTTACTTGCATTTTATAAATTTCAGGATAAGTAACAGCTAAACGACAACCACGATGTCCCAACATAGGATTAAATTCATGAAGCTTTTCAGCACGAGCTTCAACTTCTTCAAGACTTATCTTTAAATATTCAGCCAATTCAAGCTTTTCATCTTTATGATGAGGAAGAAATTCATGAAGAGGAGGATCTAAAAGACGAATATTTACCGGCTTGCCTTTCATTTTCCTAAAGATCGCCTCAAAATCAGATTTCTGAAAAGGAAGAATTTTCGTTAAGGCCTTCTCTCTTTCCTCGAGTGTTTGAGAGAAAATCATTTCTCTCACAGCTAAAATTCTCTCAGGCGCAAAGAACATATGCTCCGTTCGACATAGACCAATCCCCTCTGCACCAAATTTTAGAGCGACCTCTGTATCCTCGGGGTTATCAGCATTCGTTCGCACACCTAATGTTCTAAATTCATCCGCCCATCTCATAAAAGAAGCAAACTCCTCACTAATTTTGGCAGAGATTGTAGGGACAATACCTTTCATTATTTCACCAGTGGCCCCATCTATGGTTAGAGGGTCACCTTCTTTAAATGTTTCACTACCAATTTTTACTGTTTGTTCAGCATAGTTAATGGTCATGTCAGAACAGCCGGCCACACAAGGCTTGCCCATCCCTCTTGCAACAACAGCAGCATGAGAAGTCATTCCACCTCTCGCTGTTAAAATTCCTTGAGCCGCAACCATACCCGAAATATCTTCGGGAGAAGTCTCTTGCCTAACCAACAAAACTTTAATGCCATTTTCAGCCTTCAAGGATGCTGCCTCAGAGGAAAAACATATCGTGCCAGACGCTGCTCCAGGAGAAGCGGGCAGGCCAGAAGCTAATAATTGAGTTTTGGCATTCGGGTCTAAGCGCGGATGAAGTAGCTGATTTAGATCTTCAGGATTAATTCTTAAGATGGCCTCTTTCTTACTGAGGATTCCCTCTGTCACTAAGTCCGCAGCAATAGTAATTGCCGCTGCAGCTGTCCTTTTTCCATTTCTTGTTTGAAGGATATAAAGCTTCGCATTTTCAATAGTAAACTCGATATCTTGCATGTCTTTATAGTGCGCTTCAAGCTTTTGATAAATATCAACAAGAGTATTATAGGAAGATGATTGCACTTCCTCTAAGGTCTTTAGCTTTTTATTGGATTCATTTTTTGAATATTCATTAATAGGTGCGGGCGTTCTAATCCCCGCCACAACATCCTCACCCTGAGCATTCATGAGGTATTCCCCAAAGAATACTTTTTTACCGGTACTTGGGTCACGCGTGAAACAAACACCTGTGCCTGATTCTTCGCCCATATTTCCAAAGACCATAGACTGCACGTTAACTGCCGTTCCCCACTCATGAGGAATGTCATTTATTTCACGGTACTTTATGGCCCGTGGATTATTCCAAGAACCAAATACGGCGGCAACTGCTTGCCAAAGCTGATCCATAGGACTTGTTGGAAAGGTCTTGCCCGTCTCTTCTAAGATGATTTTCTTATAAACAACGATAAGCTCTTGCCAATCTTCTGACGTAAGCTCGGTATCTTCTTTTACGCCTCTTGCTTCTTTCAAATCCTCAAGTGTTGCCTCAAGCATGGAAACATTGAAGCCCATTACGACATTGGCGTACATTTGAATAAAGCGACGGTAGCTGTCCCATGCAAAGCGAGGATTTCCCGTCTGTTTTGCCAGGCCCTGCACTGAATTATCATTCATGCCCAGGTTTAAAACGGTGTCCATCATTCCGGGCATGGAAGCACGGGCCCCTGAGCGAACAGAAAAGAGAAGAGGATTTTCATCATCACCAAATGACTTTCCCGTTACTTTCTCAACTTGCTCTAAGGCCTCTCTCACTTGAGAGCTGATTTCATCATTTATTTTTTGACCACTTTTATCGTAATCCAAGCAAGCTTCGGTAGTAACCGTAAAACCAGGAGGAACTGGTAGGCCCAATGAGCTCATCTCAGCCAGATTGGCACCCTTGCCACCTAGCAAGGGTTTCATTTCCCTATTTCCTTCAGTATTTTCAGCGCTAAAGCTGTACACCCATTTCGTCATAATCTTGGCCTTTAAAACTTTAATTTATCTCTTAAGTATCCCGCGACATTTTCCATCGGAACTCGTTCTTGTGTCATAGCATCTCGGTCCCGAATGGTTACCGTTCCATCTTCTAATGTGTCGTAATCAATAGTCACACAATAGGGAGTTCCAATCTCATCTTGGCGACGATAGCGTTTACCAATAGAGCCAGCAACATCAAACTCAGACATATAGTCTTGCTGAAGATCTTGAAAAAGGTTACGGGCCTTTTCTTCTAATCCATCTTTTTTCATAAGAGGTAGAACTGCTACTTTTATAGGAGCGACCTTAGGGTCAAGCTTAAGAACCACACGTTCCTTTTCCTTATCTCCTTCAAACTCTTTACGGTAGGCATCGCACATGATGGATAAAGTACAACGGTCTAGACCAACAGATGTTTCAACAACATATGGAATATATTTTTTATTACCGTCAGTTTGATCGACGTACTTTTGAGACTTCCCAGAGAATTCTTCATGACGGCCAAGATCGAAATCCGTACGAGAGTGGATCCCCTCCATCTCGTCCCATCCCTGAGGAAATTCATACTCAATATCGAAAGCGCGATCAGCATAGTGTGCCAACTCGGTTCCCTTATGCTCATGCCAACGCAGTTTTTCTTTGCGAATACCATTGGCGAGGTGCCAGGCCAATCTTGTTTCTTGCCATTTCTCGAAGGCTTCACTTTGAGTTCCGGGTTTTACAAAATATTGCATTTCCATTTGTTCGAATTCACGCATTCTAAAAATAAAGTTACCTGGAGTAATTTCATTACGAAAGGCCTTCCCCACTTGGGCAATACCAAAAGGAAGCTTCATTCGTAGTGAGGACTGAACATTTTGAAAGTTTGTGAAAATTCCTTGAGCCGTTTCTGGTCGTAGATAAACAGTGGAAGAAGTATCTTCAACTGGACCCATTTGGGTTTTAAACATCAAATTAAAATCTCGTGGTTCAGTAAACTTCTCTTTTGTTCCACAATTTGGGCACGGCTTACTTGTATCAATTTTATCAGCACGAAAACGATTCTTACATTCTTTACAATCAACCATCGGATCACTAAATCCATCAACGTGACCCGAAGCTTTCCAAACCATTGGGTTCATCAGAATTGAAGAATCAATACCTACAACATCTTCTCTGTAAGTCATGGATTTCCACCAGCGATTTTGGAGATTTTTCTTAAGTTCAATCCCCAAAGGTCCGTAGTCGTAACAGCCACCTACACCTCCATAAATTTCTGAACTTTGAAATAAAAAACCACGGCGCTTACATAGGCTTGAAAGGTCGCCCATCGACTTCAAATTACTTTCTGACACACTGCTCTCCTAAATTTGATGATCTAGCGGAACTATACCTTAAAGGGCAAAAAGGTAAAAGATTAAGGGCATGAGAACCTGCAGTTTAGACACTGCGCAATAGCAAGAATTCAAAGTAAAGATTACAAACTCAACTCATGTACATGGGCAGGCTTCATACTTATAGGTACGCATTAGGTATGAACTTATCAAATATCCTAAAAATAGTGTCGATAATCCTAATTTCCAACCCTTCTTTGGCGATTGTGAAAGCGAAAAATATCCTTATTCCAGAAGATCCAAAGGCGATTTTTGCCAGTGACAATCGTCGAGACTTCTACCAAATGCCCATGAAATTTAAAAATATGGCCAGTGGTGTAGGGAGTTGGACTTCGCCCTTTTTTGTAGAGGAGATCGGAAACCTTCTTAAGCTAGATTTTCCCACCATGACAGATCATTATGCTCTATGCCCTTCGGAAAAATTTGCAGGACAAGTAACATCAATGATTTCCTGTACCGGATTTCTTATCAGTGAAGACCTCTTTCTTACTGCAGGTCATTGCATGGTAAACGCCGGAAGTGCCAGAAATGAAGTAACCGCCATGTGTAGTGATTTCAACTGGCTCTTTGATTATTTCTTAAAGGAAGCTAACCAAGACATCCTTAGTATTTTACCAAAAGAAAACCTAGCAAACTGCCAAGAGGTCCTCTTTGCTGAAAACACGGGAGAGGATGAAAATAGAATGGACTTCGCTCTCATTCGCCTAAAAACGAAATACCCAAAGCGCCATCATTTTAAAATTTCAAAGAAAACTATTACTCCAAGCATGCCTGTTCACATTATGGGCTTTCCCTCCGGACTTCCTCTAAAGTACGCCGGTAGCGCTTTTGTTCAGAATATGAGGAAGGGCCCTCAATATTTTGAAGCAAACCTAGATGCTGTTGGTGGCAACAGTGGCTCTCCTGTTCTGAATGATCAGGGTGAAGCAGTAGGAATTTTAGTGCGAGGAAATGCTGACTTTTACGTCGATAAATCAGCTGATTGTGATCGTTGGAATCTATGCAATACTACGGGCAAGCGCTGTAGTAATGGAATTCAGGAAGAAGACTGGAACAATGGTATGCATATTCAAAAATTTAGCCCTGAGTTCTTAAAGCTTTTAGCGCCTTATTTAAACTAGGCTATTGAGAGAGTTCATAGAGTTTTGCGTACTCTCCGCCAAGAGCACAAAGTTCCTTATGAGTTCCCTCTTCAACTAAAGAACCTTCATGAAGAACGTAGATTCGGTCGTAATCTTGAATCGTCGACAGACGATGAGCAACCGCGATAACCGTTTTATGACCAGCGAGGTTTTCAAGAGCTTTTTGAACAACTTTTTCTGATTCATTATCAAGAGCAGAAGTCGCCTCATCAAAAAGAAGGATAGGACTCTCTTGAAGATAGGCACGAGCAATAGTGATCCTTTGCTGCTGACCACCTGATAAGCGGGTGCCTCGATCCCCAACAATCGTCTCAAGACCATCAGGAAGCTTATTGATAAACTCATCACAGTAGGCAACATTTAACGCCTCAGCAATTTGCTCATCACTAAAGTTTTTTCCTAAGCACAAATTATTAAGAATCGTATCGTTAAAAAGAAAGATATCTTGGCTGACAAGACCAAAGAAACTGCGAAGCCCATGAAGACTGTAGTCTTGTAAAGGCTTACCATCGATCAGTACTCTTCCTTCACTAAAAGGATAGAGACCTAGAAGTAAATTTATGAGGGTCGACTTACCTGAGCCAGAGAGTCCCACAAGAGCAATTTTCTCACCCTTATTAACTTTTAAATTAAGGTTCTTAATGACATCACCTTCGCCATAAGAAAACTTTAGTCCCTCAACAATAATTCCTTCAGAAAACTCCGCTTCAGAAATAAGACCTTGATCAACTTCTTCAGGAGTATCTAAAAGTTTGTGAATTCGTTCACTGGCCGCTTGCGCTTGAGAGAGTTTAACATTTGCCTGAGAAAATTTTCGAATCGGATCCATAAAAAGGGCCAAAGCAGCAATGAAAGAGATGAACTCTCCTATTGTTGTCTCTCCAATTTGAATACGATGATGAGCAAAAACAATCACTCCAGCAAAGGCCATGGCACCAATAACTTCAACGAAAGGATGGGCCATCTCCTCTACAAAAGTCGTTCTCATTTGTGCCGTAAAGAAACTCTTTTGAGTCTTTGCAAAACGACTAAAGACAAAATTTTGTAAATTAAAAGCTTTTGTAATTTTATGAGCACTGATTCCCTCAGCAATGCTGTGGGTAAGTTCCCCTTGCTCTCTTTGAATATCACCCTGATTCTTTTTTACTTTTCTGCCACTGACACCAAAGATTGTGATGAGAAAAGGCGCTAAAACAAAAATGATAATTGTTAATTGCCAGTCGGCCCAAAAGGCCATGCTCAAATAAACGACGGCCTTTAGAGGTTCTCTGATAAGATCAATCGTTGCCTTAAAGCCTTGGGCAAATATATTCGTGTCATTTAAAATATGGGAAATTAGATCACCTTGTTTGCTTTTTCCAAAAAAGCTGGCCGGTAGTCTCATAAGCTTTGAAAAAATTTCCTCACGAACCGAGCAGGTCGCGCGATCCATAATATAGCGCAACCAATAAAAGTGAAAGAAACGACAGGGAAAGTTAAGTAGTCCTAGTGCCAACAACTGAAGTGCGAGAATCAAAGCGTCTTCTCGACTTGCGCTCGCACTTAAGCCTCTATCAAAAAGTGGCTTAACCAATGAAACTTGAGCCCCGCCAATTGCGGCGAGAGCAAAAGATAAAAGAATGGCCCCTAGAGCTCGCCTCTTATGAGGCGCAATGTAGGGGTAGAGTTTAAAACGAACGAGATCAAACATATATTCCAATTCTAAAGATTAAAGACACTCAATGTCAAAAATCATAAGACCATCTTCAAACTTTTAAAGTTATGGGGTTGAAACTGAAACTGATAATAGAAATAATTTAAGAGGGTATGAACAACATCCCGGTTTTCCAACTTAAGCTCATTAAGCTCCTGGTAACGCTGATTCGCCACACTTCCCAAAAGCTCCCAAAGCTCACGTCCCTCTCTTGAAGAACTCGTGACAGCACCTTCAATTTGAGTCGTGCACTCACCACAAGAAAATCCTCCGTGATCAGTTACCAAATAAATTTGAGCTAACTTTTCTAAAGGGCAATCACAAAAGGTGCAGTTATCGCGAATGGGAAACACACCCTGCTCAATAAGGAGCTTCCCTAAGAAAATAGTTAATTCACTATAAGGATCACACTTCTTTACCTTGGTTCTCTCTTCAAGGTGTACGACGGCATTACTGAGCACTCGAAACAGTCCCTCCATCGTGTCATCAAACTCACTATGGCTATCGTGTAAACTTTCTTCAGGACTAATATTAGACATGATCTCTAGAAATAAGCACATCAAAGAAAAGGCGCGATGATTTAGGCGAATGTGCTCATAGCTCCAAAGAGGTAACCATTCCTTGGCCCGGTGAAGATCACTGGTAGAGCGAGTGTGACCAAGCTCGACTTTCATCATATAGCCTAGCTCCAAAGTGGAGGCCTTATGCTTCTTTCCACCACCTTGTCCGCCGTAAAATAGTACAGAGAGAGAGCGACCACTCCTTAATAGAAGCGTGCCAATGACGTGCCTTTCCTGAAAAGGAATCTTTCGCGTGAGGATTCCCTCTATTTTTGTTTTCACTCCACCACCCTAGCAAATCGGGCTGAAGCTGTCCTGAAAGAAGCCAAGCAAGAATGGTTTCCCATAGACACCAATGATGCCAAGATTTAAGAGGCGTTGCCGCTACAAGGAGTACCCTGTGGCGCCCTGCAAGAGCTAAACAGGAGGAATGGCGCCAAAGACAAAAGGGAATAAAAAGCTCTTGGCCGCTCTCTTTTGGCCAACGTCGTGGATCTTTCAAAATGAGTCCTCGACGATCCTCTCCCTCGTAGCGCTTTAAAATAAGCAACGGATTAGAAACAATAGGAATTATAGGAACCTTCTCTTTATAAAGACTCTGCAGGAGCTGCCAATCTCCAAAGGACTTTTCAAAAATATATTCTTCCTTTTTTAATGAAAAGGATTGATAAAAATAATGAATCCCCTGGGTTCCCCTGAAGTGTTGCCGCATAGGTTCATATTGGTTCGCGGCGAAACTTGGCCATTGATCCCACCAAATAATTGGGGCCTCAACTTCACCCCATAAATACCAATTAAAAGGATTAAGAACCCAAGGAATTCCAAGAGCTTCTGCCTTTTGTCTGCGAATGGGGCAAAAGCTTATAAAAATAAGATTTCTATCTTGAAAGCATTCTTGGATTTTTTCCAAAAACCTCCACGAAAGACCCAGCTGCTGCACCCTAATTAGGTAGAATTGATCAACCACAGGACTCCTTTCTTGCTGTTTTTCCAAGTGGCCGCTATCTTGGCGTGTTTCAAGTCCTTAATTTAAGTGAGCTATAGTGAATCGAGTTATCCTAGAAAACCAACAAGAACGCCAAAATGAGGAAGTACCTTCCCAAGAAGAAAGTGAATTCGTCTTGCGCGATCCTGAGGTCACAGATCACATTATCTCTCATCTAAAAGCAGAAGTTGATTCTAGAATAAAAGTCATCGTTCTCGGAAGAGGTATTGGCGAGGCCACTATCAAGGACATTATCGAAAATGAGGTTCACCTCGAAGTTGAATCTCTTCGGGCCGGAAGCGCTCAACCTTATCAATTACTAGTTGCCGCCTCAAGGCCTCCAACTATAAAGAAGGTTATCGAACATGGCACCTCCATGGGGGTGAGGGAATTTATCTTTTTCAAGGCAGACCTAAGTGAAAAAAGTTACCTTACCAGTAAGGTTTTTGAAAAAGAGTCCCTTCACCAATTAACAAAGCTTGGCCTGGCCCAAGGTGCTGTATTTGCGGACCGACCTAATATATCAATTGTTTCAAACCTTAATGAAGCAATTGAGTTGGCCCATGGAAAACGCTTTATTCTCTCCCTTGAGGCAAAGAACACCTTTATGGACTACAACCTAGCTCCTAAAGATCAAATTTCACTCGCCATAGGTCCTGAGAGGGGCTGGACAACACAGGAAGAAGAACTCCTAGAGTCACAAAGTTTTCAAAAGGTCTTTCTTGGACCTTCAGTATTAAGAGTAGAAATCGCGACCTTTGCAGCTCTTGGACAATTGGCAATGATGCGCGCAAGAAGCTAGAATACATCTATGTCTTCAAACCTCTCTGGTTTTACATTCATTAAAAATGGTCTCACGTTGGGTTATCCCATAAAAGAATCTGTTGAAAGTATTGCTCCTCTTTGTGACGAGGTCATTATTAATGTAGGTTTTGATGATCCTGAATGTAAGAGAGATGACGGCACCTGGGAATATCTTCAAAAAAACTTTCCCGATAAAAAATATAAATTCTTAAAATCTTTTTGGGACCCCGAGCTCACAAGTCGTGGACTAATCTTAAGCCAGCAAACAAATATCGCTTTAGCAGAGTGCCAGGGAAAATATTGTCAGTACATTCAAGGGGACGAAGCCGTCCACGAAAATGACTTTGACCATATCAAAAAAGGTCTAATGCATATGGACCAAGACAAAGAGGTCCTCGGTTTGATTTATCAATACCGACATTTCTATGGAAGTCCACAAATTCTAAAACACACTCGCAATACTTACCGCAGAGAAGTTCGCCTTATCAGAAATGGTGAGGGCATAAAATCTTATTTAGATGCCCAAGGCTTTAAAGGGCCAAATGGCGAAAAGATTAAATGCTTAGAAACTCCTGCCCGTATTTTTCATTATGGTTGGGCCAGAAAATCACAGCTTATGAATGAAAAGGTAAAAGCATTCAACAAGCTTTATCACGGTAATGATCACGAATCGAAAGAATTCAATTATCAAAGAATTTGGGGCCTAAAGAGCTTTGAAGAACGCCATCCATTAGTAATGGAAAAGTGGATTGCTGATAATCAAGAAAACCTAGACATCCTCGCTCTTCCCCTCGCTTTTGAATGGAAAAACGTGGGGTTGGCAATATCTGATGCCCTAGAAAGCTTGACCGGCTACCGCATAGGCGAGTATAAAAATTTTAAAAAGATAGGGAGTATTAAATGATTCGCCAGCTTGAAAAATTATTTGATGACAATGTTCGTCCTGCACTTGCCGCCCATGGAGGCGACATTGAACTTATCGACGTCGACAACAATAAGGTTTACGTTAAAATGACAGGGGGCTGTCAGGGTTGCTCAAGTTCACAGGCGACTTTAACTGACGGTGTGGAGAGATTAATTAAACAAAATTTCCCTGAAATTGAAAAAGTTATTGATCTTACTGACCACGACTCTGGCGATAACCCTTACTTCAAGTAATTGCCAGAAGGCTCCCTCTAAAGATTAGAAAAAGTATTCCTATAAAAATCAAGATCATGACAGCTCTTTTCATAAGACCTGTTTTCTTTTCATCGGGTTTCAAAACTTCCCGTTGAATGTGGCGTAGAAGAAGAACTCCCTCTTCGCTATCACTTCCTTCAATTAAACTTTTGATGTTCTTTTCTCTAAAATTCCAAACCTCTTCGTAGACAATCGAATTGTACCTTTCAGCTGGCGACATATTAAATATTTTCTCAAGACAAAAAACTCTAAAGTCTGGAGCTAAGCGATAGAGATCATCAAAGTCTTCAATAACCATGGTCTTCAGAGGAACAGAATAGGCACCATCTCTTTCTACTTCACTTCTCCAATACCCCAAAATAAATTCAAAGCTAGCGACAAGAGGAAGAGCGCCTTTTTCATTGAAGAGTTTAGGAAATATTTCTCGGGTTAGTATTTTTCTATCATCCTCAGTTTCACCAAGAAATAGGATAAATGTCCAAATTTTCTTTAATTCATCTTGGTTATAGACGACCACTAGGCCCTAACTTTTCTTAACAAAATAAAGCTAACATCATCATCCTTGCGCCAGTCATCTCCGCGATCACGACAAAGCTGGCAAAGCTTTTCAAAGCCTTCTTCAAATGAGCCACTTCCAACATGAGAATGTAGGGTTTCATGCGAAATATTATCGAATATTCCGTCAGAGCCAACAATCACGGTAAAGCCTTTCTTTAAAGTAACTTTACTCGCGACCTCAATGCGAAGATGCTCGTCTCCAATTAAGTTATTTACAATATTACGATCATTATGATCTAGACCTTCTTCTTGAGAAAGCATTCCTGCCTCTACCGCATAGCCAACTGGAGATTGGGGAATATTATTATAAATAATTTCCCCGGCATTATTATAATACTGAACTTCAGAGTCCCCTACTGAGTAGGAGCGTAAATCATTTGCAAAGAGGGCCGCAAAAGAGAGAGTCGTGAAAGCTTCAGGATATTTTTCTCTTACCTTATTATTGGCACTTTCAATTAAAGAGATGAGCTGAACATCAGCGGACTTAGTTCCTCTGACATGTTGAAAGATCGTTTCTCCAACAGAGTAGCTCGCTTCCATACCGTTAGGGTGGCCACCAGCACCATCGGCAACGCCAAAAATACAAAAGTCATCTTGGGCCATAATGAAAAGAGTATCTTGGTTTTCAGAGCCCTTTGTTTTATTTTTTTGAATAAAGTAACCAATACGATAGTCTCCCCAATCGAGAATATCCTGAGTGTCCTCTTCTATGTTGTGAAGAAAAAGTTCTAGGCTATTTTCCATTAGGTCTCCAATTCAAAGTTTCTAGATGAACTCTTAAATGCGACACAGTTTTATATTCTTTAAGGATTAAGCCTCTTTTTAGCCCTTTAATAATGTCTTTTATTTCTTGTGGGTGATTTTTATAAGCTTTTTGGCCACCGAGGCATTCAAAAAAGAGATTAATCATTTTGATGATGTCTTCATCACGATTATCTTTCTTGGAGTCACCCCAATGGTGCATATCAATGACTTTTAAATCAAAACCTAATCCGGCCCTTTTAATGATGATATTATCAAGATGAAGGTCCCCATGATACTCACCATTGAGATGAATGCTCTCAACCCCTAAGGCAAGTGCATACAAAAGGTGAAGTCCTTGAAAGACACCAATTCTTCCACCACGGTGGCGCTTAATAAAAGTAGATAGAATCTCGCCCTCAATGAACTCTGAAATTAGACAAGCAACTTTATGTCCCCTAATCGTTAAAATTTCATGAGTGTGATAATTCATCACAATTGGACAGAATGCTAATTTATTTAATTTCTTTGCGTAGCGTGTGGACACTTTTAGCTTTTGATTTCTATGAGGATAGAAAAACTTGGCTGCTCGACAAATGCCGGTATGAAGTTCTTGGACTTTATAGACCTCTCCTTCCCAACCAGCACCTAGCTTTTCCATCACAGTATAACGAGCTGCTAATGAGCGCCCCTTTTTAAAATCAAATTCTTCTAATTTTTCTATCATTTAAATACCTTGACCGATTTTCTAACGGTCTCAATTCTTTCCATATCTAAATCAATAATATATTGCCCTTCGCCTTCTTCAGCATCAAGGAGCACATCACCCCAAGGATCAACAACAAGGGAGTGACCATAGGTTTGAATTCTTTCATTGTGGCGGCCCCATTGAGCGGCAGCAACTACAAAGCATTGATTCTCAATGGCCCTGGCCCTAACCAGCGTATGCCAATGGGCCTTGCCCGTTGGTACAGTAAAAGCGGATGCAAAAGTTAAAAGCTGAGCCCCTTCTCTAACATATTGGCGGGCCATTTCTGGGTAGCGAAGATCAAAACAAATTCCCAGACCAATTTTTATTCCTTCAACGTTTATAAGCTGGGGCGTATTTCCTGGCGTGTATATGTCCGCCTCATCAATGGATTTACGTTGGCCTTCTTTTTGGATGTCACAGCTAAAGAGATTTATTTTATCGTAGTGGCCTAAAGATTGACCTTGAGAATCAAAATTATAAGCGCGATTCACAACGTTTCCATTAAGTTTAGTCGCGGCCGAGCCTCCAACTAAACTTAAACCATAGTCTTTCGCAATCTTTGAAATATTTTGGTAGTGCTCGTTATGATCTTCCACAAGAAAAGGAATAGGCTTAAGCCCATCGCTCATAGAATAAAAACATTCCGGTAAAAATAGGATTTTTGCCTTTTCATTAGCAGCTTTTTCAGCAAAAGAACGCACAACCTTTAGGTTCTCATGAAAGTCTTCCAATGACTTCATCTGCAAAACAGCAATTCTCATGGAATGACCTCTTTATTAAATATGCTTACCGATAGCATAGTAAGAAAAGCCTGCTTCCTGAGTTTTCAATGTATCGAATAGGTTTCTTGCATCAAAAACTACAGGTGTTTTCAAAGCTGCTTTCATCTTTGCATAATCGGGATTTCTAAACTCACGCCACTCAGTCATAGTGATAAGGCCATCACAACCTTCCATAACCTCATACATATCTGCGATCGGATGAAGTTTACCATTTGTCACCGGGTATTCTTCCATCATTTTCAAGTAATTATCAGAGGCAACAGGATCATAAAAACGAACTTCTGCTCCGGCCGTCACGAGGGCACGGGCCATCGCAATTGCCGATGTTTCTCTGACGTCATCTGTGTTCGCCTTAAAAGCGACACCCCAAAAAGCAAAAGACTTGCCTTTTAAGTCTCCGGCAAAATGATTCTTCATTTTATCAAACATTACGGTTTTTTGATTATCATTAACATCCTCGGCAGCTTGGACTATTTTAAGCTCCGTACCATACTCTTTAGCAGTATAAATCAGCGCCTTCACATCTTTTGGAAAGCAAGAACCACCGTAGCCAGGACCAGGATAAAGAAAGTGTTTCCCGATACGGATATCAGAACTAATTCCCTTTCTTACCTGTTCAACGTCAGCTCCTGTCTTGTCACAAAGATTCGCTATTTCGTTGATAAAAGAAATCTTGGTCGCCAAAAAGCAGTTCGCCGCATACTTTGTCATCTCTGCAGACAAGTTACTCACATGATAAATAGGATTCCCTTGGCGCAGTAAGGGCGCATAGAGCTCATCCATTTGTTTAGCAGCGAATTCCTCTTGCGAGCCAATGATCACACGATCTGGTCTCATAAAGTCTTCAATGGCCGAACCTTCTTTTAAAAATTCGGGATTATTAACAAGATAGAATTCTTTCTGAGTCTTTTGAGAGATTAGATCACGGATACGGTTACCAGTTCCAACAGGAACAGTAGATTTAATAACCACTACCGCCTTATCTTTTAAATTATTGGCCACTGATTCAGCAGCACTTTCTAGATAAGAAAGATCCGCATTTCCATCATCACCACTTGGTGTACCGACGGCCAAGAAAATTACGTCCGCATGAGCGCAGGAATCATAACTTGTAGAAAATTTTAAACGATTGGCCTTAATATTTCTTCCAAGAAGATCATTTAATCCAGGCTCATATATAGGAGACTTTCCGTCTTTTAAGAGATCAATTTTTCGGGGGTCTATGTCAATGCAAGTCACATGGTGACCAATTTCTGCAAAACAAGTTCCACTGACTAATCCAACATAACCAGTACCAATTACTGAAACATCCATCATTGTAAAAATCCTTTTAAATTTTTGACTTTAATTTAACCACATTTATCTTAACGAATAACACCAAGACTGGCATTATAGTTCTTTAAAAACACTCTCAGCAATGTGCTCAACCTAAGGATAGATTTTGCGCGACTCGCTAAAAATGGCCTTAAAAGTCATCCTGGCCGTGGCCATTGTGACTTGGCTCTTAAAAAGTGGAAAACTCGACTTTTCTCTCATCGCTGAATCCTTCAAAGTTGGTTATGGCTGGCTCTTTTGCCTCCTTTTCCTCGTCTTCCAGGATGCTGTTTCCTCTATTCGTTGGCGCTGGCTTTTAAAAGTTAATTCTCAAGCAAAATTTCCCTTTCTAGACATGGTGCGCGTGACCTGGATCGGCCTATTCTTCAACTCCTTCTTACCAGGTGCAGTTACAGGTGATTTTATAAAGTTGCTCTATATAAGAGACTTAGATCCAAAAATGAGTAAAACCTACTTAGTTACTTCAGTTTTGATGGATCGAATCTTGGGACTCATGGGTCTCCTTCTCATTCTCGGAGTGAGTAGCTTAATTTTTTACACCGAAATTATAGGTCTCTCGCCTCAAATGAAAAACCTCGTTCACTTTAATTTACTTTTATTTGTCGGGGCTCTTGGCTTCATTGTTTTTCTTTTTGCCCCTCGTGCCCTTCAAGAGAAGGTCTTAAAACTCTCTGCACTTATTCCAGTTCTAGGCAGTAAAATTCATAAAACACTTATGAGTGTTTGGACAATTGGTGACAATAAGACGGTACTTTTTAAGTGTATTTTTATTTCTATGTTTCTTCAGGCAACTAACTTTGGAGCCTTTTATTTAATAAGCTCACCCTTTTATGGAACCGAAGTTCCCTTCCAATATATTATCACTCTGATTCCTATTGGCTTCATGGCCGTAGCCGTTCCAATTTCCCCTGCAGGGCTTGGGGTTGGTCATGTGATTTTTGAAAAGCTATTCTCTTTTGTTGGTGTTGATGGTGGCGCAAACTTCTTTAATCTCTACTTTGTGGCCTTAGTATTTATCAATTCATTTGGATTCTTGCCCTATATCTTTGGCGGGCGTCAGCACTCTCTCAAAGAGGCAGAGGACTTTGAGGATAAAGAAGTCGTAACGGAAAACGTCTAAAATTTTAAAGAGTTGAGTTGATTCGATTTTCTGGAAAAACAAAGATTTTATTCACATCCACATGCCCATAGCGTTGCCACTTGGTTTTTAGGGCCTCGGTAAAGAAGAGAAAGTCGAGTTCCTGCTTTCTATCATTTAATTTTCTTACCTTCTTCGCTTCCTTTTTCATCGGTGAGCGCGCCTCTTTTGGCATGATTCTTAAACCATTATAAAGGTAATTTTCTTCACGGTAGAAAGTTGTTCGTCCAATAAATAAATCTCCCTTTACCATTGAAGGAGTAGAGTGGACTTTGGACAACGTTATTTTTTCATCGTGAAGAATATCTTTAAGAAGATGCTGTCCTCGAAAAGAAGTACCGGTATATTCAAATAAACTATGATTGGTTATTTCAATTGATTCTTTAAGGTCAGCTAAAACCTCATGGCCAACAGTATATTGCTCAAAGAATGTTAATCCCGAAGTGTCTGGAAGGTACTGAAGAACATACCAATCATTAAAAGAGGCCATGCGCGATTCATAATCCTCGTCTTCTTCAAAGGCCTTACCAGTCTTTAGAAAGTAATCCTCTTTGGCCTTTAAAAGAGTATCGTAGAATTCATCTCGAGAATATTGGGTAAGCACCTTCTCTAAAAGGTGGCGCAAGCTCTCGTGCATTTAATCATCCACCTTTAGGACGGCCAAGAATGCTTCTTGAGGGACCTCAACAGCTCCTACCATTTTCATACGTTTCTTACCTGCTTTTTGCTTTTCAAGCAGCTTTCTCTTACGTGAAATATCTCCACCATAACACTTGGCAAGAACGTTTTTACGAAGAGCTTTTATAGTCTCTCTCGCAACAATTTTGGCTCCAATGGCCGCTTGAATGGCAATATCAAATTGCTGGCGATCGATGAGCTTTTGTAATTTTTGAGTTAAGTGTCTTCCCTTAAAGAAAGCATTACTTCTGTGACAAATAAGAGAGAGAGCATCGACTTTATCTCCATTTAGGAGAACATCTACTTTTACGAGATCAGCTTGTTCGTAGCCCTTAAACTCGTAATCCATAGAGGCATAGCCTTTACTCATGGACTTTAATTTATCATAGAAATCAAAAACCATTTCACTTAAAGGCAGGTCGTAAAATAATTGAACACGATCTTCCGTTAGGTATTTCATATTTGTTTGACGCCCACGTCTTTCTTCACAAAGCTTTATGATGCTTCCTACGAACTCATTAGGAAGGTGTATAGAAAGGGAAACGACAGGTTCTTCGATTGTTTCAAAATCACCGACTTCAGGCATTTCTGAAGGATTTGAAATAAGCTTAGTATCACCATTGAGTAGACGAACTTCGTAACTCACAGAAGGTGCTGTCGAAATAAGAGAGAGGTCAAATTCACGCTCTAACCTTTCTTGAATAATATTCATATGAAGCAGACCTAAAAATCCACAACGAAAACCAAAACCAAGAGCAGCCGATGTTTCAGGATCATAGGTGAATGAAGAATCGTTAAGAGCTAATTTTTCAAGAGCGTCTTTAAGATCTTCATATTCATTCGATTCAACAGGAAAAATACCGCAAAAAACCATTGGCTTTATTTCAGTATAACCAGGAAGAGCAGGTGTATTTTTCTTATTGGCCAAAACAACAGTATCGCCAATCTTCACGTCACGAATGGTTTTGATACCACAAATAAGCATGCCTACATCGCCTGCTGAAAGCACATCTAGTTCTGTATAAAAGGGAGCATTAACACCCATATTTAAAACTTCGTACTCTCCACCAGATCTTTTTAAATGTATTTTTTCACGTTTTTTGATTCGCCCGTTAATAATCCTAACGAGCACAACAACGCCCCTATAAGGGTCAAACCATGAATCAAAAATAAGAGCTTGGAGATCCTCTTCACGATTACCCCCAGGCGCTGGAACTTTGGCCACAATGGTTTCGAGAAGGCCTTCAATGCCGATACCAGACTTTGCAGAAACCATATCGGCTTCCATGGCCTCAATGCCAATAATGTCTTCAATTTCTGCTTTAACCTTTTCGGCATCAGCGTGAGGAAGATCTATTTTATTAATGACGGGAATGATCTCAAGGTCATTTTCCATGGCCATATAAACATTGGCCAAGGTCTGGGCCTCTACACCCTGAGAAGCATCGACAACAAGAAGTGCTCCATCACAAGAGGCCAAGGAGCGACTTACCTCATAGGTAAAATCCACATGCCCTGGAGTATCAATTAAATTGAAATAGTAATCGTTACCATCTTTGGCCTTATATTTCAGACGAACAGTCTGCGCCTTAATGGTAATGCCGCGCTCTTTTTCAAGATCCATATTATCGAGAAGACGATCTTTCTTTTCACGATTAGTTACCGTACCGGTGGCCTCAAGCAGGCGATCGGCCAAGGTCGACTTGCCATGATCAATATGAGCAATAATAGAAAAGTTTCTAATAAACTTTTGATCCATTCGATGATCCAAAAAGACGGCGCCAATATAACAGTTCGCACCTGTCACAACGCAACAATTTTTAGGTAAATACTTCTTTGGACAGTACCATAAGGTAATAATCTAGGGAACTTTCTTTTCCACGAATAGGGATAACATTGGCATAACCCACATAAATATATTCAGGTTCTTTCTCTTCTTCTTCTTCCCCAGTAGGGGCTTCTATAACTTCGCCTTCGACTAAATTTATTTCCTTTTCACTCTCTTTGGCATCAGGCTTCTCGTCTTCTTCTTGATGCTTAGCATGAATTTTTATTTCATTATTCTCAATTTTTGAGCGCCGCTTTAGAGCAAGTTCAAAAGTATCGATAATTGACATCGGCACAACCGTTTCTGCCATCTCTTTTCCGATGACATCCTCTGATTGAACCTGAAGCAATGAGTAAGATTGATTATTGAGGTAAATAAGGGCGCCATTAGCATTTGCCACGAGCACAGGTCTTCTAACGAGGTTAGCAAGTGCATCAAATTTTCTGTTCTCAACAGAAATTCTATCCGCACGCAACTCCTCAAAAACTTTAAAGGAGTGAATCATTTTATTCATCTCACGAGCAATCTCACCGATTTCATCGTCTTGTGAATAATAGATACTGACGTCAAAGTTACAATCTTGGAGTTCTCGAATAGCGTCTTTAATCTTTTTAAAAGGAAGGGCGATTTTCCCAGGGATAACCAGCGCAAGAATGATTGTGAAGAGGAAACCAATAATAAGAACAATCATCATGTGTCTTTTAGTTTCACTGATAATCTTTTTAATCTTCTTATCTCTCTCTACTGTTTCAAAATATTGGATATCTTGGAACTCAGAAAAGGAGTCAAGAATCTTATCAGAGAGTTCCCCAATAGTGGTCATGCCCATGCCTCCCCTATTGAAGAGGGCACCTTTACTCAAAACCAGTTTTAAAGAATCGACGTAGGAGAGCATTTGGCCCACAACTTTCTTTGCATCAGGATTCTTGTAAAGAGAATCAAGAGTATGCAGTTGAGACGTAAAACCTTCACAAAGATTGATAATCTTATCGACCTGCTGTGGAGTTGGTTTATTTGTTAAAATTCTTCTTTGATACTTTAAAAGAGAAACTGCTGAAATCCTGATTTCATCAGTTAAAAGGGCTACTCTGTTAGATTTGACGGTAATGGATTCAATATCTTTATTAAGGTTATTTAGATAATGAAAGACAATAAAGGTCAGCGACAACACAACAAGGTTGGCGATAATAAAACTCCATGTGACTCGTCCACGCAGGGAAAGATTCACGAATTCTCCTAATCAGCTAGCTCTGCAAAGAGCTTATTAAAGTTTTTCTCACTTCCCACCAAAACCACAATGTCATCGGCTTCGATAACATCCATCGGCATTGGGCAATCATTTATTTCTGTCTTATAAGCAGCTTTTCCGTCTTCTGCAATAAAAGGCACTTTCTTTTGAAGGGCCACAATATTGAGTGAATAATTTTGACGGATTTTACTCTCAACGAGTGTCTTTCCTTCAAACTTTTTGCCAAGTTTTAGTTCGACGATCGAATAGCCTGCGGCAAAGTTATAACGTTGCAAAACGTGAGGAGCAACAATTTTGGAAGCAATAATCTCTCCCATCTCATCTTCAACTTTGATAATTTCAGAAGCACCAATTTCATGGAGAACATGCTCATGTATAACAGAGGTTGCCCTTGCAATAACTCGCCCAACCCCAAGTTTACGAAGCATAGTCACGGCCATAATCGACTGCTCAATATGATCACCAATGGCCACAACCGCCACATCAACATCAGAAATATTTTGGGAGCGCAAAGACCTCTCATCGGTAACATCTAAATTTACAGCATGAGTAACACGGTCTTTAATTTTATCTACGAGGGAACCATCCTTGTCGATCGCAATGACTTCCGCACCTTTTTCGTAAAGGCGAATTGCTGTTTTGGCCCCAAATGTACCTAAACCAATCACGGCGACAATCATGGAATCTTCCTTCCTAAACTTAGTATTATTAAGTAATTATACAAGAATTTCTTGGGACTTAAGGCGCGTGTGGCACAAAGTGCCGCTGATGCGTTAACCAATCATGATCCTACCATCTGGATATTCAAATGAGCCTTTCGATGAGTCTTGCTGCCCTATCGCGAGGATCAGAGTCAACGGACCAATTCGTCCAGAGAACATCAACATGGAGACACAGAGCTTCCCAGCCGCAGACAGAAAGGGAGTAATTCCTAATGAGAGACCAACAGTACCAGAGGCCGAAATTACCTCAAAGAAAATTCCTAAGAAACTTTGATTTGGTTCAAATCGCATAAGAACCAAAATAAAAAAGCTAGTAATAAGTATGGAGATAAACATTAGAGCAGTCGCCCTAACGACGATGGGTCCGGGTATGGTCCGGTCAAAAATGGTCACGCTTTTATGACCCTTCAAGGTAGAAGTAATCGACTGAACCAAGATGGCCAAGGATGTGGTTTTCACCCCACCAGCTGTTGATCCAGGAGACCCACCAATGAACATAAAGAGTGTCATGGCATAGAGAGTATAAGTATGAAGATTTGTCAGAGGAACAGAGTTAAAGCCTGCAGTCCTCAAAGTCACTGATTGAAATAAAGAGACCTGTAACTTCTCCCACAAAGTATAACTATCAAAGGCGTGAAGAAATTCACCAAAGAAAATAAAGACGGTTCCAACTACGGTCAAAATAAGAGAGGTCGTTAAAACGACCTTCGTGTGAACACCTAAGCGAACAAACTTTTTGCCCGTACTAATAACCTCTTTCAATTCTTTAAGAGCGACAAATCCAAGGCCACCCAAAGTAATTAAAACCATAATGGTGCCGCAAATAAGAGGGTTCGTCGCATATGATTCAAGCGAGGTTTCAAAGAGTGAGAAGCCGGCATTACAAAATGCAGAGATCGAGTGAAAGAACCCATAATAAAGAGCAGTCCCGAACTCAAAACCTTCAAAGGTAAAAGCAATCGTCAAAACGATGGCACCCCAAAGTTCTATGAGAAAGGTGTATTTAATAATATCAACAATCATCTCAAAGAGCTCCTCGAGACTTGAGACATCTAAAAGGTCTTGCATAATAACTCTATCTTTCATTCCCAATGATCGGCCCAACAGAATGGTCATTGAGGAATAGAGAGTCATAATCGAGAGTCCACCAATTTGAATAAGAACCAAAACGACAATCTGACCAAAGAGTGTAAAGTCCGTGGCCAAAGATTTTACTCCAAGGCCAGTTACACACGTTGCGGATGTAGACATAAAGAGGGCATCGATAAAGCCCATTGATTCTCCAGAAACACTTGAAAATGGCAGCATAAGAAAAAAGGTTCCAAATAAAATCACTGCTGAAAAGGATAGTAGAACGAGCTGCGCGGGCTTAAGTCTCAGTGCTGAAAATATCCCCTCTTTTAATTTATCAACCTCAAGAGAATCTTTAGATCCTGCTTCATCATCATAGAGAGACAAAATTGAGCTCAGTAAATGAGCAGAGGCCAACCACCAAGCAAAAAGCTCATCGCCCCAGGTGATCAGTAGTGGAATGAGAACAGTTAATGAAAAAACGTGGCGCCTAAAAAATGATTCAAGACTTTTAAGACTTAGAAACTGAACAAAGATAGTAATAGAAATGACGAGAGGAATAACATACGAACCCCCAGAGATCACTTTTGTGACCAATTCCATGCTCCAACTCGACGGTATTTTTTCCATCGACCTTAGAGAGTAGAGGAGAATAAATGTCCCATTGAGGAACAACTCCAATAAAAATGGCAATTTCTGCCATAGAGGTTTCATTCTCTTATGTTAAACCATACAAGGCCTTGCCCTCATATTAGTTACAAAGGAGAAAAAAATTCACCCTTATTATAAATTCCAAGTCTTTAGCTGACTATTTAGGTAGGAATTAGCTATGAATAACAAAACAATCATCCCCTTTGAAATTATCAGAATTGATCCTCTTGGCCAGGGCGTTTCGCTCCTTGACGATAAAGTTACCTTTATCTCTAAAGCAATTCCTGGAGACAAAGGGATTGCTGAAGTTATCGAAACAAAAGGCCCGAAAGTTCAATTCGCCAAGATTCAAGAGTTGACGACACAGTCTGAAGAACGCACAGAGAGTCCCTGCCCTCACTTTAATGAATGCCAAGGCTGTGCCTATCTCAATATGAATTACAAAAAAGAAGGTTCTTATAAAAAAGAGGCCTATAGTTTTTTATTTAAAGAGATATTTTCTCCAGAAGAAATTGAATACATAGAAGCACCCCAAAGACTAAATTATCGCAATCGAATTCAACTCTCTTATGATCTAGTTGATGGATCTATTGGCTTTAAGACCCGAGAGGGTATTTTAGAAATACCCAATTGCATGATCGCCAAAGAACCCATCCAAAAAGAACTCCAGAAGTTTTATCAAAATGATAAATATTGGCACAACCTCCTTCCAAAAGATGCTCCAAAGGAAGGCCATATTGAGCTTTATCTCTTAAATGGTGAGCTAAAGACAACAGTCAATCAGCCCTACTCGTCAGGTGGCTTTAGCCAAGTCCACCAAGAGATGGCCGATTTGGCCCGCAATCAAATTAGTCAATCTTTAGAAAAAGAGTCGCCAACGACTGGTACCATTGAGTTATTTGGTGGAAGCGGTTTTTTGACTGAAGGGTATCAGGGTCCAAGAGTAATATGTGACCAGGATCTAGGAAATGAAGACTCTTATAAAGTGGCCTTTATAGATATGAACCTATTTGGTAAATTTGGTCCCGAAAAAGTAAATAAAGTTCTCGGAAATCAGCAATCGGTGTATTCAACTGATCACTGGCAGATGATTATAGACCCTCCAAGAAGTGGTCTAAAGAATTTTGCAAAATTCCTTAACCAGCCAAATCTATCGAAAGATTTAAAACAAATAGCCTACCTTTCTTGCAACCCCCAAACTCAAGTTAGGGACCTAAAAAATCTCTTAGAATCAAAAAAGTGGCGCATACAGAAAATCACGTTTTTTGACTTCTTTCCCGCAACGCACCATTTGGAATCTTTGGTAATCCTAGAGCGGCTTTAAATCTTTTAATAAAGCGTCATTAAAGTTGATTAAAAGTAAGCGTTTAAATACAATTTAGAGGTATTTAACATGGTCATGACACACCACCAAAGAAGGTAGTGTTTTTCGGCCAATCCAAGGAAGGTAGAATGAGTTTTATTTGGACTCCAGGCCAAACTTTAGAAAAGCTCTTTAAGGTTTTCTTAATCACAGCTTTTGCTGTGAGTTGTGCCAGCACTAGAGGTCCAAATGACTTTGTCGAAATGAGTCCCATCAAAAAGAAAGCTGAACTTTATTATGACTATGGCACCAATGCCTTGGTCGGCCAAGAGTACACAAAGGCACTAACTAATTTACTCAAGGCCGTTGAAATAATTGATGAGGATAGTCGCTATCATAACAATTTAGGCATGGCCTATTACTTTAAAAAAGATTCAAAGAACGCGGTTAAGCACCTCGAAAGATCAATTGAGATAGACCCTAAAAATAGTGATGCTAAAAATAATCTCGCTTCTATTAATTTTTATGAAGGCAACTATCAGCGAGCCGAAAAACTTTATCTTGAGGTTACGAAAGATTTGGAATATCCAAAACAATTTCGCGTCTATTACAACTTAGGTCTTTTGGATTTAAAAAAGAACAGAGTCAATAAGGCCATCAGCCTCTTTAAGAAAGCCGTCAAAGAAAATAAAAGCTACTGCCCAGCTCACTTTGAATTAGGACAGATTTCTTTTTCAAATCACGACTACGGCAAAGCGGCGATCTCATTTGAGAATGCCTCTTTAGGAACATGTGCTGCTAACCCACTCCCCTACTACCAACACGCTCTCTCCCTTGTTAGCCTTGGCGAGTATGGGGCGGCCCTAATTAAGTTTGAAGAAATTTTGGAAAAATTTCCAGAAAGTCCCCAAGCGAAACTCGCCACTCGTCAGATCCAAACAATAAAAATAAACAAGCTCAGATCTAATGAGAAACAAGCACTACAGTACCAACTTAATAAAATTGAAAGAAAGATGATAAAGAATCGCCAAAAGGAGAAAAGTGACAGGCCAGCAGAGTCACTGACATTTTAATTATGGCAAAAAAAAGACGAAATAGTAGAAAGAAACATAATAGTGCCGAAGACGGTAACGAACATCCTGAATTCTTAGCAGATGTTCCCGAAAAAAGTGCTGATGAATGGAGTGGAGAAAACTCAATGGAAAATACAGACTTAGTTGATCCCTACCAAGAAAAGTTTGAAGAAAAACACGAAGAGAAACACAAAGAAAAACATGACGAAAAAATAAACGCCCCTGAAGCGATCGAATCCAATACTATGGAAGCTAATACTACGGATAACCATACAGAAGAAGATCATTATGCTGAAGAGAGTGAAAGCTACTCAGAGGATTCTCATGAAGAAGAAAGTGTCTTTACCTTAGGCGCTTTTTTACAGTCTGAAAGGCAAAGACTTGGGATTTCTCTAAAGAATGTGACTCAATCAACCAAAATAAGCTTAACAAACCTAGAATACTTAGAAGCTGATGATCTCCGTTCTCTACCAGATCGCGCCTACGTACTCGGCTATGTTAAGAGTTATGCAAAGCTCTTAGGTATCGATGTTAATCTCTGCGTAAATCTCCTAGATAAGACCTATGCTGCTTCAGGAAGTGTTCAACGAAAGCAAGAGGTTGTTATCCCTCAGCCACAAAACTCACCAAAAATGGCCAACAGCTTTCCTGTCGCCAAAATAGCGATGATTGCTGCAATGATAATCATTATTGTCGGTGTTGCCGGCTACTTCCTAACCAGAAGCTCTGATACACAAGTTGAAGTAGCACCTGTAGAGACTGTGCAAGAAGACGTGGAAGACATCGAAATTACTCCTCAGACTCTCAATGCAGAAACTCCTCTTCAAGATGACCTACCTGCTCAAGCTGTTCTTCAAGAAACTACTGACGAACTTTCAGAGACAGAAGTTAACGAACAAACAACAACCCCACCTGAGAAAAAGGTTGTTGCGACTGAAGAGCCCAAGCTTGTCGTAGAAGAAAAGAAAGAAGTTAAAGTTGAAGCAGTAGAAAAAAATAAAGAACCAGCTCCAGCTAAAAAAGAAGAAGAAGAAATAGAGAAAAGAAAATTCTATCCCCTAGCTAGTAATCTTTATAGCTTTGACAATGAAATGTCCGCTGAAAAGATTAATGAACTTCTACCTAATGATTTTAAGGTAACGCCCATCGAAGGAATTCAAGCCGTTTTTATTACGGCGGTTAAGTCCGACTCTTGGCTCACTTATAAGAGTGATGATGACCCGATAAAGAAGTTTGTCTTGAAGAAGGGTCGCTCCCTACTTTTTAGGGCCAAAGAAGCGCGAGTTTTTCTTGGAAACCTAGGTGCTGTTAGAATATTTTTAAATAACAAACCGCTGATTGTGAAATCACGTACTGGTGTTAAGAGTTTAGTTTTCCCTCAAGAGAATGCCGGAAACTACATGATGCCCCTCTTTATTTATAAAGAAGATGGCTCTGTTCAAACTTCACAAGAATGGATAGAGAAAAACCAATAGACGGCGGTTTGATAACAAGGTTTTTCTCCGAGACATTTCTCTAAGACATTTCTAGGACTGCCAATCCAACTTCTGATAAAGCCTAGCGCCTAAGAGAAGAGACAATAGGGTTGGCAAATAGATAACCACGAAGGCCGGAACATTTCCTTTTCTGGCCAAACTTACTCCACTAAAGAAGAGAACATAATAGCCCAATAAGAAAAATAGGCCTAAAGAGCCAGAATTCTTAGTTTTTCCTCGTCCCTTTTTAATTCCTAAACTAAAACCCAAAAAGATAAAGAGTAGCACCTGCAAAGGAGTGTTAAATCGACTCCAATACTCTAGCTCCGTCTTTGGTAAGTTTGAGAGAATATTATTTTTCTCAGAGGTCTCTTCCCCACTAAGTTCACTTTTCAGTGCAAACTCTTCTAAGCGTTTTTTTCTCTCATCAATAACTTTTATCAGCTCAGCATTAGAGCGCATACTATCTTTCGTCACAAAGCCTGGAAGGACTCCACCACTCACAACGGGAAAGTCATATTCGGCGAATAGAATTTTCTCAACGGTTTTATCACCATCGACTTTCACAATATTTCCTTCCTCTAAATGCAGCCTTAGAGTTGGGGTACGAAGTTTCCCAACGGGCTGCTTAATCAGTGCTCCCCTCTTGGCGAAAATAATTTGCTCTATATTTTTTTTGTTTTGAAGAATAAAAACATCCTGAAGCTTTGTTCCACCACCGGAAACCTTTTCTGCAAATAAAGTGACATCAGGAATTTCAGTAAAAAACTGACCAGATTTTATATCCGTCATATTGCCTTGGGAGCTGAGGCGAATGATCGTATTCTTAAATTGAGTTTTTGAATGGGGAATAAGGTTACGATTTAGTACGAAAATCATACCCGCAATAAAAATCCCCAATACGACAAAAGGTGTAATGAGGGTTGATTTCTCAAGACCAAAGGAGCGCATTGCCACGATCTCAGAGTCCTCTGAGAGCTTATTAAGGGTATAAATGGTGGCGAAAAGAGCAGACAGGGGAACGGCCATAGGCAAAAAAGAAATCGCTATATGGCCCATAAGCTCAAAAATTGCCATAGGGTCCACACCCTTATTGGTGACAATCCTCACCAACCTAAATAGCTGGAAGGTTAACAGGAAGATCACAAAGAATGATGTCGCTAAAACGAAAGGCGCAATAAAATGAGACGCTAGGTACCGTTGAATAATAGCTGTAGGCAAAAGCCGTCTCAAATTTATCTGAATATGAGTCTCCCATTCTGACGCTTTTTACGCAGCGCTCATTTAGACAACGACTGTAAACGTATGATAGCGTCACGCCGTTAATAAATACTATATTACATCATTTTCAAACACAGATAAAAGGAGTCCTTTATGGAAATCAAACTAAATCTAGGTGTAGAAGCACCGAGCCTCGCAGACGTTGTTGTAATGGGTACCTTCTGTAAGACTGAAACGAAGAAATCTAAAGAAGTTAAAGTTGCGACTCTCGCTGGCTGGCCAAAAGCCTGCAAAGACAGCTTTTTAGCTCTTGGGGTCTCAAAAGACTTTACTGGAGATAAAGGTTCTCAGGTAACTTTTGACTGGGAAGGACAAAGAGTTCTTGTGGTCGGCCTGGGTAATAAATCTGATTACGATCTAGAGGCCGCAAGAAGAACGGCCGCTGGCATCATCAATGGTCTTAAAATCTCAACAGAAAAAATCGCCATTGCTATGGATAATTTTATCGCAAAAGGCAGCCTTGAAAATACTTGTGCGGCCTTTACAGAAGGTCTTTATATGGCGGCCTATGAGTTTGATAAATATTTGTCAGTAAAGAAAATTAATAAAACAAAGACCATCATTTTTGATTCAAAGGCAAAGAAGTCAGGGGCCAAAAAAGTTCAGCAAGCAATTCATGATGCTAAAGTTGTAGCAGATAGCATCAACGTTGCAAGAGACTTCGTTAATGAGCCACCAAACGTTCTTAACTCCGAAACGTATGCTAAAGAAGTTTTAAAAGACGTTAAACATATTAAAGGTGTTAAATCAGTTGTTCTAGGCAAAGCAGAACTAAAGAAACACAAGATGGGCATGTTCTTATCTGTTAATGCGGGATCTGCCTTTCAACCACAACTCGTTCATTTAACCTACACCCCTTCAAAAGCGACAAAGAATACAAAGCATATCGCCTTTGTTGGAAAAGGTTTAACTTTTGATACTGGTGGTTACTCACTTAAGCCAGGCGCGTCCATGGTTAATATGAAGTTTGACATGGCAGGCTCGGCCACTGTTTATGGTGCCTTTAGAGCAATTGCCATGCTTGGACTTCCTGTGAAAGTATCTTGCTTCTTAGGCATGACCGATAACGCTGTTAACTCTCTAGCGACATTACCTGATTCAATTGTCACGGCAAAGAATGGTAAGACTGTTGAAATTCTTAATACAGATGCTGAAGGACGTTTAGTTCTAGGAGACGTTCTAACTTACGCAAGCGAGCATAAGCCTGACGCGATTATCGATGCGGCCACTTTAACAGGAGCAGTGCTTGTTGCTCTTGGTACAGAAGTTTGTGGTCTTATGGGTAATGATAAGAAACTTCTCGACTCTCTTAAAAAAGCGGCAGCTCATACTGATGAATATATCTGGGAACTTCCTATCATGAAGGAATGGCGCGATGATATGAAATCAAATATTGCTGATCTAAAAAACATTGGTTCAAACCGCTGGGCTGGCACTCCAAAAGCTGCAGCCTTCTTAGAGAACTTTGTAGGTAAAGGCATTCCTTGGGCCCACCTTGATATTGCAGGCTGTGGTGAAGCTCAAGCCCATCTACCTTACTGCCCATCAAAAGGTGCTTCGGGCCTTATGGTGCGAACCCTTGTTGAAATGGTAAAGGCAACAAAATAAATACGAACTTTAATATAGTCCTAGTTGAGCCAGAGATCCCCGGAAACACTGGCTCACTAGGACGCACTTGCCTCGCTCTTGGGGCAAGACTTCATCTTATTCACCCCTTGGGTTTTGACCTCACTGAAAAAGCTGTCCGTCGAGCGGGCCTTGATTACTGGAAGCATGTAGAGCTCAAAGAGCACGCGTCCTTTGAGCAGTTTCTTTTGAATGAAGAGCCTAAGAGTATTTTTTATTTTACTTCAAATACTGAGAAGAGTGTCTTTGAAGCGAGTTTCGATAAGGGCTGTTATTTAATTTTTGGAAAGGAAAGCTGTGGTCTTCCTAAAGAAATCTTAGATAATGAAAACTCTTACAAACTCCCTAATGAAAGTGAACATATCAGAAGCCTCAACCTCGCAAGCGCCGCCACCGCCATCGGCTACGAATGCTATCGCCAAATCACCAAAAGGTGCCAGGTTGAGTTTGGTACTAAGCACACATAATAGGCAGGAACTCTTTTTTCCTACTCACACGATTTATTGGTGCTTCAAAAAACTTTTTCTTCATCCCTTTTCGAATGAGATCTCTTTCATTTTTCTGGGCCATTTCATTAAAAAATTTAAGCTGCTCCGAAAATGGAGCGTCCAAAAGGTCAATAATAGGAAAAGGGATGTCTAGGGCCCTCAGCGTACTGTAAGAATATTCCTCAACCAAATCCACAATTCCGGCTTCACAAGGGTTTCTGTAAATGTAGCGATAGACTGTGGAGAGATAGCTAGAGTTTTTGACGAGAGACCATTTATACCTTCCGCCGAAGATTTGATTGATACGAATGGAGTTTTCCCTAACACGTTCACTAAACTTTCGATTGAATTCAAACATAAATTTATCGATATTTGCGTCTGGAGTAGTTATCAAAAGGTGGTAGTGATTGCTCATTAATACAAAAGCATGAATAAAAGCATTATGTTTTCCAAGAGCATATTTAAAAGACTCCATGGATATGCACCACATTAGCTCCATTGGTAATTCATACCAATCCTTGTTTCGCGAGCGGCTTACAATGTGATAGGGAACCTCAGAATTTCTTATAAGATTTTTTCTCGGCATAGCGCCAAAAGATCAAACAATTAGAAACAATGCAACTAACGTTTCAAAAGAAAAACCCAAACTCAACCTGGCACCTTTTGGTTAATCGATGAAGAGGTAGGGGAAGATTTCGAAAGGTTTTTGGGGGTGATCTAGTCCATAGAGGAGATACTCTGTCCCTAAAGAGAGATCAGGTACAAGGCTTGAATTATTAATATCCCCGGGGTTTCCAAGTGCCACACCTAAGGTGCCGTAGGCAGTTCCATCAAGATAATAATAGCTATTCATTACTTCAGCAGAGGCAGGTGTACCAGTCGCATCAATACCACCAAAAGTCCCCCCTCCGGTTATAGAGTTTACAATGGCATAGTTCGATTCAAGGGACATATTCCCACCACCAGAATTAAAGGACCCGCCAACAAGCCCACCTAAGCTACCATTACCAGTTAAATCAATTGAAAAAGCGTAAGATTGCTTAAGGATAATAGGACCACTGGTAATCTGAGCTTCTCCTAAAATTCCTCCGAGGTAAGAGCCCGAGCTACCATCAGTAAGACTAGAGTACTTAAAAACTGTTGATATCAGATTATTGCTTCCATAAGAAGTTCCCACAATCCCACCGACAGCACCTGCACCTGTTATCAAAGAGTTCGCAACAGTAACATTTTCTACTTCAACACTGCCGTTATTTAGAAAACCAACCATGCCACCAGCTCGGCCAGCGGAAGTCACACTGCCAAAGTCAAAAGTGTTCATATTAAAGCGCACGCGATCTGTTGTGATTGTCGGAGTTCCAAAAAGATTACCTACGAGACCTCCTGCGCTTCCACCGGAAGCACTATTTGTGACGTCTACATTACTTAAATAAACATTTGCGATTTCTGAGTAACGATTACCAAATTCGATATTACCCGCAAGCCCTCCTGCATGAACTCCGGTGCCTCCCGTTGTTGCAGAACTGTTCGTGATATTAACGCCAAAGATGACTACGCTATCTGTTTTATTCACAGAATCATTATTTGAATCAACAACGGAGCCTGCCAAAACACCAACATGATAGATGTCTGAGATAAAGGTCGCATCATCGATATCAAATGAATAATCAATATTATTAAACTCATCGTAGTGATCGACCTTAGCTGTGGAGCCATCAGGACCGTTGTGACAAAGTTCTCTAAAAACCCCTAAATCTCCTAGCCCGCCACCGCTTTCATCTTTTAAAATTTGAGAGAGACCGAAACCATTTCCTAAAAAGTCTCCACTATAACAACTCGTTACAGAGCCAATAGGATTAAAAGTTGAATAACCAAATTGTAAATAGTTT
>Ga0129324_10000099_pt1 | contig 56527 bp, 65 predicted proteins | sample CPBDNA_7_FD_96879 | JGI IMG/M metagenome (GOLD analysis project Ga0129324, IMG submission 96879) | Freshwater to marine salinity gradient microbial communities from Chesapeake Bay, USA - CPBay_Spr_15_0.2_DNA | ecosystem: Environmental > Aquatic > Marine > Coastal | place: USA: Chesapeake Bay... | reverse complement strand
TGATAACGTATCCATCAGCGTAGAATTGATTGCACCGATTGCGATGGAAGAAGGCTTACGCTTCGCTATTCGTGAAGGTGGTCGTACAGTTGGTGCAGGTGTTGTTGCTAAGATTATTGAATAGTAAGTTATTTAAATTAAGACGGCAGGCTTAAGCCTGCCGTTTCGCTCTTTATAAGGAAAAAACATGGCAGCTCAAAAAATTCGTATTCGTTTAAAAGCATTTGACTATCGTTTGATTGATCAATCTGCTCAAGAGATTGTTGAAACAGCAAAGCGTACAGGTGCAGTGGTGAAAGGTCCGGTACCTTTGCCAACACGTATTGAGCGTTTCGATATCTTACGTTCACCACATGTTAATAAAACATCTCGTGATCAGTTCGAAATTCGTACTCATCAGCGCCTGATGGATATTGTTGAGCCAACTGATAAAACAGTTGATGCATTAATGAAGTTGGACTTACCAGCTGGTGTGGATGTTGAAATTAAGCTGTAATTTAGCTTTAGGGTTGTAATCAAGTCTGGAGTTCGGTATAATCCGCGCTCTTTCACAGAAGTCGGTCAATTGTAATCGACTTTTTAATTAAATAATAAGGAATAGATCATGAGCTTAGGGCTTATTGGTCGCAAGGTGGGAATGACCCGCGTGTTTACTGAGGAAGGTAATAGTATCCCAGTAACCGTGCTTGAGGTTAAACCTAACCGTGTGACACAGATCAAGACAGTCGAAACAGATGGCTATACTGGCCTTCAGGTTGCTTTCGGCGAACGTCGTGCTAGCCGTATCAGTAAGGCGCTAACTGGGCATTATGCCAAGGCTGGTGTTGCTGCTGGTTCAGGTATGCAAGAATTTAATGTTAACGAAGATTTAGTTGCTAATCACGCTGTAGGTACTGAAATTTCAGTGGCACTGTTTGAGGCAGGTCAATTAGTGGATGTAACTGGTTCTTCGATTGGTAAAGGATTTGCTGGCGGTATTAAACGTCATCATTTCTCTTCTGGCCGTGCGTCGCATGGTAACTCAAAAGCACACAAAAAAATTGGTTCGCAAGGTATGGCGCAAGACCCAGGTAGAGTATTCCCTGGTAAGCGTATGGCTGGCCATTTGGGTGATGTTAAAGTAACAACGCAAAATCTAGAAATAGTACGTGTTGATGCTGAGCGTAACTTGCTGTTGATTAAAGGTGCTATTCCAGGCTCTAAAGGTGGTGACGTTGTTGTACGTCCAGCTATAAAAGCTAAAGCGTCCAAAACACAGGGGGCTAAATAATGGAAATTAAGTTAATCGATAACGCGGGTAAAACGGCTAAAAAAGGTATTACGGTATCTGATGTAGCTTTTGGTCGTGAGTTCAATGAGGCGCTGGTGCATCAAGTGGTTGTTGCTTATATGGCAAATGCACGCACTTCAACCCGCGCTCAAAAAACACGAGGTACAGTTGCTCACTCAACGAAGAAACCTTACGGACAAAAGGGTACGGGTAATGCGCGTGCAGGTATGACGTCTAGCCCAATTTGGCGTGGAGGTGGTCGTGCATTCCCAGCTAGCCCTAAAGACAACTACACACATAAAGTAAATCGTAAGGCTTATCGCGCTGGTATGCAGACAATACTTTCCGAGTTGGTTCGTCAAGAGCGAATTGCAGTGGTTGAAGACTTCAAAGTTGATTCGCCAAAAACAAAACAATTTGTAGAAAAAATTAAAAGTCTTGGTTATGCAGACGGTGTTTTACTGTTGACCGACGGGTTTGATGAGAATTTATATTTATCTTCACGTAACCTCATTAATGTGATGGTTGTAGAAGCGCAACATGCTGACCCTGTTAGTTTGGTGCGTTTCCCTAAAGTGCTGGCAACTGCTGGTGCAGTGAAGAAACTTGAGGAGATGTTAGCATGAGCGCAATAATTCATACTCAAGATCGTTTATTGCAAGTTATTGTAGCCCCACAAATTACTGAGAAAGCAACTTATGTTGCAGATAAAAATCAGCAAATTGCATTTAAAGTGCTGAAAAATGCAACTAAACTTGAAATTAAAGCGGCTGTTGAGCTTGTGTTTAAAGTTGAAGTGGAATCAGTTACTACTCTAAACGTATTAGGCAAAACAAAGCGTGCTGGCCGTACTATTGGCAAGCGTAACGACTGGAAAAAAGCGTATGTTAGCTTGAAGCCTGGTCAAGAAATTAACTTCGCGGCTGGCGAATAAGGAGAATAGAGATGGCATTAGTTAAAGTCAAACCAACTTCCCCCGGTCGTCGTGGAGTTGTAAAAGTAGTTACCCCAGATTTGCATAAAGGTAAGCCATACGCACCTTTACTTGAAAGTCAAAGCAAGAATGCTGGGCGTAATAACAACGGTCGTATTACAACGCGTCACCAAGGTGGAGGTCACAAGCAGCACTACCGTATTGTGGATTTTCGTCGTAATAAAGACGGGATACCTGCAAAGGTTGAGCATATTGAGTACGATCCGAACCGTTCTGCACATATTGCCTTGCTTTGTTATGCGGATGGTGAACGTCGTTATATTATTGCACCAAAAGGTATAGCAGCTGGTGATCAACTGATAAGTGGTTCAGAAGCGCCGATTAAAGCAGGTAATGCCTTGCCGCTTCGTAATATACCTGTTGGTAGTACGATTCACTGTATCGAGTTAAAGCCAGGTAAGGGTGCTCAAGTTGCGCGTTCTGCAGGCACTTCAGTTCAATTGCTTGCGAGAGAGGGAATTTACGCGCAATTGCGTTTGCGTTCTGGTGAGGTTCGTCGTGTTCATGTTGACTGTAAAGCAACTTTAGGTGAGGTTGGTAACGGTGAGCATTCATTACGTTCAATTGGTAAAGCTGGCGCAATGCGTTGGCGCGGTGTTCGTCCAACGGTTCGTGGTGTTGTGATGAACCCAGTTGACCACCCGCACGGTGGTGGCGAAGGCCGTACAGCGGCTGGTATGAATCCAGTAAGTCCTTGGGGTGTTCAAACTAAAGGTTTCCGCACTCGTAACAATAAACGTACGGACAATATGCGCGTTAGTCGTCGTCCGAGAGGCGTAAGGTAGAAAATATGGCACGTTCAATTAAAAAAGGCCCATTTATTGATGGGCATCTAGCAAAAAAAGTAGAAGTAGCTTCGGCAAATCGTGATCGCAAACCAATTAAAACCTGGTCACGCCGTTCTACAATTTTGCCTGATTTTATTGGTTTAACGATTGCTGTGCATAACGGAAAAATTCATGTGCCAGTACTCATTTCTGAAAACATGGTAGGTCACAAGCTTGGTGAGTTTGCGCTAACGCGTACATTCAAAGGTCATGCTGCTGACAAAAAAGCGAAGAAATAGGAGCTTATGATGCAAGTAACAGCGGTCTTAAGAGGTGTGCATTTGTCTCCGCAAAAAGCGAGACTGGTTGCCGACCTTGTACGTGGTAAAAAAGTTGACCATGCACTGAATATATTAGCTTTTACACCAAAAAAAGGTGCTGAGTTAATTAAAAAAGTAGTGGAATCAGCGATTGCCAATGCAGAACATAATAACGGTGCAGATATCGATGAATTGAAAGTAACTTCAATTTACGTTGATAAAGGTATTGTGTTAAAAAGAATTCGCGCTCGCGCCAAAGGTCGTGCTGGGCGTATCCTTAAACCTACCTGTCACATTCATGTGACAGTCGGCGATACAAAGGCTTAATATGGGACAAAAAATACATCCAATTGGATTCCGTTTAGCAGTAACTAAAAACTGGCAATCACGCTGGTATGCAAACTCTAAACATTTCCCGGAAATGTTGCAAAACGACATTAAGGTGCGTGATTTTTTAACTAAAAAATTAGTTAACGCAGCCGTAAGTAAGGTTGTGATTGAGCGACCTGCTAAAAATGCCAAGATTACTATTCATAGTGCCCGTCCAGGAGTTGTGATTGGTAAAAAAGGTGAAGACATTGAAACGCTACGTTCAACGCTACAGGGTATGATGAACGTACCAGTACATTTGAACATCGAAGAAGTGCGTAAGCCAGAGCTTGATGCGACGTTGATTGCACAAAGTATCGCGCAACAGTTAGAAAAGCGTGTTATGTTCCGTCGTGCCATGAAGCGTGCTATGCAAAACGCGATGCGTTTGGGTGCCAAAGGTATCAAGATTATGAGTTCTGGCCGTTTGAACGGTATTGAGATTGCTCGTACTGAATGGTATCGTGAAGGTCGTGTTCCACTTCATACATTACGTGCTGATATTGATTACGGTGTTGCCGAAGCATTAACAACATACGGTATTATTGGTATGAAAGTATGGGTATTTAAAGGTGAAGTTTTTGCTGATAATGTGCAAACTGCAGTTGACGCTGCTGATGCTGAACCAGAAAAAAAAGTAAGAAAGCCGAGGGTTAAAGATGCTACAACCGTCTAGACAAAAATATCGTAAGATGCAAAAAGGCCGGAATAAAGGCATTGCAACGACAGGTAATAAAGTAAGTTTTGGTGATTTTGGACTAAAAGCAATTGGTCGTGGTCGTTTAACTGCACGTCAAATTGAAGCCGCACGTCGTGTAATGACGCGTCATATTAAACGTGGCGGTCGTGTTTGGATTCGTATTTTTCCAGATCAACCAATTTCTAAGAAGCCAGCTGAAGTTCGTATGGGTAAAGGTAAAGGAAGTGTTGAATTTTACGTTGCACAGATTCAGCCTGGAAAAATGTTGTATGAAATGGACGGCGTCAGTGAAACATTAGCTCGTGAAGCTTTTAAATTGGCAGCAGCAAAATTGCCAATCGAAACAGTATTCATGACACGTCAACTTGGTGGTTAAGGAAATGATGATGAAAGCTACTGATTTAAGAAGTAAAAATGTTGACGAGCTTAATAATGAGTTGATTGAATTGCGTCGTGCTCAATTTTCATTGCGCATGCAATCTGCAACACAACAGCTGAATAAGCCAGATCAAATTTTAAAAACACGACGCAATATTGCGCGTATTAAGACTGTACTAGCTGAAAAAGCTAAAGCCTAAGAGGATTGATGATGACAGAAACACAAGCTAAAGTTGTTCGCTCATTAAGCGGTCGTGTCGTAAGTGACAAAATGGATAAAACGGTTACTGTTTTAGTGGAGCGTAAGGTTAAGCATCCATTAATTGGTAAAGTCATATCAAAATCCAAGAAATTTCATGCACACGATGAAATGAATGAATGTAAAGAAGGCGATATCGTAACCATTACGGAAGGTCGTCCACTATCAAAGCTTAAAACTTGGGTAGTAAGTAATGTAGATAGAAAAGCAAGTTAGCCTATTCTTTCTTAGTAGTATTTATTTGCATTTCCTACTTGCTAGAGAATGCAAATTAAGTATATAATGTTGGACTTTTCGGCGCTCGTGAATTGTTAGGATAATAATTCATTTAAAAAGCAAGCGCCCCAATACTGACCGTGGTCAATAGGCCGAACCATTAGATGGCGGCTGTTTTGGTAAATACGGATTAAGTTGGAGATTATTTCATGATTCAAATGCAGTCTAGGCTAGAAGTAGCTGATAACACTGGTGCACGTTCTGTAATGTGTATTAAAGTGTTGGGTGGTTCTAAGCGTCGTTACGCAAGCGTTGGCGATGTAATTAAGGTCACAATCAAAGATGCAGCTCCTCGTGGGCGCGTAAAAAAAGGCGAAGTTTACAACGCTGTTGTTGTTCGTACTGCTAAAGGTGTGCGCCGTCCAGACGGTTCATTGGTTAAGTTTGACAGTAATGCTGCGGTACTATTATCAGCTAAACTTGAGCCAATCGGCACACGTATTTTTGGCCCGGTGACACGTGAATTGCGTGGTGAGCGTTTTATGAAAATCGTTTCTTTAGCTCCTGAAGTGCTTTAAGAGCGAATACAAAGGATACAGAGATGAGTAAAATTCTTAAAGGTGATCAAGTTATTGTCAATACAGGAAAAGATAAAGGTAAGCGTGGTGTAGTTTCACGTGTGCTTGAAGATGGTCTTGTGATTGTTGAAGGTATTAATTTGGCAAAAAAACATGAAAAGCCAAACCCGATGAAGGGTGTTGCTGGCGGTATCGTTGCTAAAGAAATGCCGATCCAAATTTCTAATATTGCCTTGTTTAATGCGGCAACAGAGAAAGCTGACCGAGTGGGCTACAAGATATTAAAAGACGGTCGTAAAATCCGTGTTTATAAATCTAACGGCGAAGCTGTTGAAGCTTAAGTGAGTGAATGGGAAAAAATATGGCACGCTTAAAACAATATTATAACGACACAGTCGTTAAAGAGTTAACCGAGAAATTTGGTTACACATCTGTTATGCAGGTTCCTAGAATCGAGAAAATCACACTTAATATGGGTGTTGGTGAGGCAGTTGCAGATAAAAAAGTCATGGAAAATGCAGTCAGTGATATGGAGAAAATTGCTGGTCAAAAAGTTGTTGTGACCAAAGCAAAAAAATCTGTTGCTGCGTTTAAAATCCGTGATGATTATCCGGTTGGTTGCAAAGTTACTTTACGTCGTGAGCGTATGTATGAATTTTTTGACCGCTTGGTGACAGTATCTATTCCGCGTATTAGAGATTTCCGTGGGCTATCAGGAAAATCATTTGACGGCCGTGGAAATTACAATATGGGTGTTAAAGAGCAAATCATTTTCCCTGAAATTGATTACGATAAAATCGATGCGATTCGTGGTATGAATATAACGATTACAACGACTGCAAAAACTGACGAAGAAGCTAAAGCATTGCTTTCTGCGTTTAACTTTCCTTTTAGAGGGTAAGACACATGGCAAAAACATGTATGACAGAGCGTGAAATTAAACGACGCGCTACAGTAAAAAAATTCGCTGAGAAACGTGCTGCGTTAACAGCAATTATTAACGATCAAAGTGTGAGTGTTGAGGAGCAGCGTCAAGCGCGCTTGAAACTACAAGCTTTACCACGTAATTCAAGCCCTGTGCGTTTACGTAATCGTTGTGCGCTTACTGGCCGTCCTCGTGGCGTGTTTAGTAAATTCGGAATTGGACGTAGTAAATTGCGTGACTTGATGATGGCTGGCAAAGTGCCAGGTGTTACTAAGGCTAGCTGGTAAAAAAGGAACAGATCTATGAGTATGAGTGATCCAATTGCCGACATGTTAACGCGTATTCGCAATGCGCAAAGCGTTAACAAAATCTCGGTTTCGATGCCAGCATCTAAATTAAAAGGTGCTATTGCAAATGTGCTAAAAGACGAAGGCTATATTGAAAGTTATTCAGTAGATGCTAACAATGGCAAACCATTGTTGAATATTGAGCTTAAATACTATGCTGGACGCCCAGTAATTGAAAAAATTGAGCGTGTAAGTAAGCCAGGTTTGCGTGTTTATAAGAGTGGGCAAAATATACCCAAAGTAATGAATGGTCTTGGTGTGACAATTGTGTCTACATCCAAGGGTGTAATGACAGATCGCAAAGCGCAAGCTGCCGGTATCGGCGGTGAGTTGTTGTGCGTAGTGGCTTAAGGAGAAGCAGATGTCACGTGTTGCTAAAAATCCAGTAGTCATTCCAGCTAAGGTTGATGTGGTTTTAACTGCTAATAGTATTGATGTTAGTGGACCTTTAGGCAAATTATCACAAGCATTAACAGGTGTAGTTAATTTGAACCGCGATGGTGAAACAATTACCTTTGTTGCCGCTAATGATGATGCGCATTCAAGAGCTATGTCAGGTACTTTACGTTCATTGGTTGCTAATATGGTGCATGGCGTCTCAGTAGGGTTTACACGAAAACTAACCTTGGTTGGTGTTGGCTACAAAGCGCAGGCGCAAGGTCAAATGCTTAATTTGGAGTTGGGCTATTCACATCCTATCAGTCATCAAATGCCAGATGGCGTCACTGTCAAAACAGCAACGCCTACAGAAGTTGAGTTAACTGGAGCTGATAAGCAAGTGGTTGGTCAGGTTGCTGCTCAAATTCGTGCTTACCGTGAGCCAGAGCCTTATAAAGGCAAGGGTGTTCGTTATTCTGATGAAGTTGTTCAGATTAAAGAATCTAAGAAGAAATAGTAGTAATTTAGGAAAATAGGGCTAAAACATGACTACAGTAAATAATCGCTTGCGCCGCGCACGTAAAACCCGTGCCGTTATTGCCAAGCAATCTGTAACGCGCCTAAGCGTGCACCGTACAAACTTACACATTTATGCGCAAATTATTGATGCATCTGGTGACAAAGTGTTGGCAAGTGCCTCTACAGCAGAGGCGGAAGTACGTAAATTAGTTAAGAACGGTGGTAACGTTGAAGCGGCTGCTGTAATCGGTAAGCGAATTGCTGAGAAGGCGATTAAAGCAGGCGTTACTACAGTAGCATTTGATCGTTCGGGCAATAAATATCATGGTCGCATTCAAGCGTTGGCAGAAGCTGCGCGTGAAAATGGTCTGTCATTTTAATAAGCGAGAATAGATTATGGCTAAAGGTTTTGAGCAACAAGCACAGCAAACAGATGGTTTGCGTGAAAAAATGATTTCTGTTAACCGTGTAAGTAAAACGGTTAAGGGTGGACGTATTATGAGCTTTGCCGCATTAAGCGTTGTCGGAGACGGTGATGGTAGTGTTGGTATGGGCAAAGGTAAAGCGCGTGAAGTGCCTACAGCTGTTCAAAAAGCAATGGATGAGGCGCGTCGTGAGATGGTTAAAGTTAACCTAAATAATGGTACGTTGCATCACACTGTTATTGGCCGTTTTGGCGCTGCGAAAGTGTTAATTCAACCAGCACCTGAAGGTACAGGAATTATTGCTGGCGGCGCTATGCGTGCAATCTTTGAAGTGATGGGTGTCACTAATGTAACTGCAAAGTGCATTGGTTCAGCAAATCCCTACAACGTTGTACGTGCAACTTTAAATGGTTTAGAAGCAATGAATACGCCTTCGGACGTCGCTGCTAAACGTGGTAAATCAGTTGAAGAGATTAGAGGCTAAACAAATGGCTAATACAAAAAAAGACAATAGCACGACGGTTAAAGTAACCTTGATTAAAAGTGTGATTGGAAGACTTGAGTCTCATCGCGCAACAGTTAAAGGTTTAGGTTTACGTCGCATGCACCATACAGTTGAATTGCAAGATACCCCAGCAATTCGCGGTATGATTAATAAAGTCAACTATCTATTAAAGGTAGAAGGATAATGGAATTAAATACAATTAAGCCTGCAGAAGGCGCAAAAAAAGAAGCTCGTCGTATCGGTCGTGGTATTGGCTCTGGTTTTGGTAAAACTGGTGGTCGCGGACACAAAGGTCAGCACTCACGCTCTGGTAGAACACACCGTGTTGGTTTTGAAGGTGGTCAAATGCCTTTACAACGCCGTTTGCCAAAGCGTGGCTTTAAATCGATGACAAAAGCTGACACAGCCCACGTTCGTACAAGCGAATTATTGGGCTTGGGTGTTGACGTGATTGATTTGCTCGCGCTTAAAGAAGCAAAAATTGTTTCTGGTCAGGTGAAAGCAGCAAAAGTTTTCTTATCTGGTGATTTAACTGAAAAAGTTAATGTGCAAGGTTTGCTTTTAACAAAAGGTGCTCGTGCTGCGATTGAGAGCGCTGGCGGTAAAGTTGTAGAAGCTTAAGAGATAAAGATTTGGCACAAGATAATTTATTAAAATCCTTCGGGAAGATGAGTGAGCTAAAGAGTCGTCTTTGGTTTGTTCTTGGCGCACTCGTTGTGTTCCGTTTAGGCTCACATATTCCAGTGCCAGGGATTGACCCAACAGTATTAAAGCAGTTGTTTGATTCGCAAAGCGGCGGCATACTCGGTATGTTTAATATGTTCTCTGGTGGTTCGCTTCAGCGTTTTGCTATCTTTGCTTTAGGTATCATGCCTTACATTTCTGCATCGATTATTATGCAGTTGCTAACGGTTGTTTCACCAAAGTTAGAGCAATTAAAAAAAGATGGCGAAGCTGGTAGAAGGTTGATCACAAAATATACTCGTTACGGAACGGTTGCTTTAGCTACATTCCAAGCATTGGGTATTGCGGTAGCATTCGAAGGTCAAGCAGGTTTAGTACTCGATCCTGGTATGGCATTCAGGTTGATTACTGTGGTGACTTTAGTTGGTGGGACCATGTTTCTTATGTGGTTGGGTGAGCAAATAACTGAACGTGGAATTGGTAATGGCATTTCTATTATCATCTTTGCTGGTATTGTTGCAGGATTGCCTAGAGCCATTGGCAGCACATTGGAGTTGGCGCGTACAGGTGCTTTTTCTATACCGTTGGTAGTCTTTTTGTTTATTATGGTTATCTTGGTGACAGCTTTGGTTGTCTTTGTTGAGCGTGGACAGCGCAAAATTACTGTTAATTATGCCAAACGCCAAGTTGGTAACAAGGTGATGGGTGGTCAAACAACTCACCTTCCACTTAAACTTAATATGGCTGGTGTGATCCCACCAATATTTGCATCAAGTATTATTTTGTTTCCAGCTTCTTTGGCTGGCTGGTTCGGTAGTAATGAAAGCATGTATTGGTTGAAAGATTTATCAAGTGCGATTTCACCTGGACAGCCGATTTATATCTTATTGTTTACTGCTGCTATTTTATTCTTTTGTTTCTTTTATACGGCTTTGGTATTTAATCCTAAAGAAACAGCTGATAATTTGAAAAAAAGCGGCGCTTTCGTTCCTGGAATTAGACCAGGGGATCAAACGGCTAGGTATATTGATAAAATAATGGGTAGATTAACTTTAATTGGTGCGGTTTACATCACACTCGTTTGTTTGTTACCAGAGTTTTTGAGTTTGAAATTTAATACACCGTTTTACTTCGGTGGGACTTCTTTATTGATTATTGTTGTGGTTACCATGGATTTTATGGCACAAGTGCAATCACACTTGATGTCACACCAATATGAAGGTTTGTTGAAGAAGGCTAACTTTAAAGGTAGCAACGCAACACGCTAATTTTAAGTTTTGAAATATAGGGCGTGAAATTTTTCACGTATTCTAGATTAGATTAAGTTGTTTAAAGAGGTTTATTATGAGAGTTCGTGCATCAGTAAAAAAATTATGCCGCAATTGCAAAACAGTGCGTCGCCGTGGTGTATTGCGTGTTATTTGTTCAGATCCACGTCATAAACAACGTCAAGGATAGTGTTTAATCTAGCCTTGTTTTGTTTGAAAAACAAAGTGCAAACTGTTAGAATGCAAGGCTTTTTTTATTTGGTCGCTTTTATAAGTAGCGATTCATTTTGGAGTTAAGAGTATGGCTCGTATTGCTGGGGTAAATGTCCCAAATCATAAACATACAGAAATCGCTTTAACCGCGATTTACGGTATTGGTAAAGTTACTGCAAAAAGCATTTGTGCAGCTGCAGGTGTTGCAACAACTGCAAAAGTAAAAGATCTTAATGATGCGGAAGTCGAAAAGCTTCGTGAAGCAGTTGCTCAGTTTACTGTTGAAGGTGATCTGCGTCGTGAAGTGACTATGAATATCAAACGTTTGATGGATTTGGGTTGCTATCGTGGCATTCGTCATCGTCGTGGTTTGCCAGTTCGTGGCCAGCGTACAAAAACAAATGCACGCACGCGTAAAGGCCCAATTAAGCCAATTAAGCAATCTAAATAAAACACAGTTTAGTTTTTTTAAAAATTATTTGTAAGGACAGTACAACATGGCAAAAGCTAATGTACGCGTAAGAAAAAAGGTTAAAAAGAATATTGCAGAGGGCGTAGCCCATGTGCATGCTTCGTTTAACAATACCATTATTACGATTACCGATCGTCAAGGCAATGCATTGTCTTGGGCAACTTCAGGTGGACAAGGGTTTAAGGGCTCACGTAAGAGTACGCCTTTTGCAGCGCAGGTTGCAGCTGAAGTGGCTGGTAAATCAGCACAAGAGAATGGTGTGAAAAATTTAGAAGTGCGCATTAAAGGTCCAGGTCCAGGTCGTGAATCGGCTGTTCGTGCACTTAATGCAGCTGGTTTTAAGATTACCAGCATTACTGATGTGACGCCAGTGCCGCATAATGGCTGTCGTCCACCTAAAAAACGTCGCATTTAAGCGAAAAAGAATACTGGAGAATTATCTTGGCTAGAAACTTAGATCCTAAATGCCGTCAGTGCCGTCGCGAAGGCGAAAAATTGTTTTTAAAAGCTGAAAAATGCTTTACTGATAAATGTGCAATTGAAAAACGTAACTTCCCACCTGGTCAACATGGCCAGCGTCGCAGTTCACGCCTTTCAGATTATGGCGTTCAATTACGTGAGAAACAAAAGGTACGCCGTATTTACGGTGTATTAGAAAAGCAATTCCGTAGTTACTATGCAGAAGCTGACCGTAGAAAAGGTGTAACTGGTGAAAACTTGTTGCAACTACTAGAGTGCCGTTTAGATAACGTTGCATACCGTATGGGCTTGGCTGGATCACGTACTGAAGCACGTCAGGTTGTAAAACATAATGCTATTCTTGTGAATGGTAAACGTGTGAATATCCCATCATACCAAGTAAGAGCTGGTGATGTTGTTTCTGTTGCCGAAGCATCTAAAAAGCAATTGCGCATCAAATCAGCGTTAGAAGCGGCCGATGAGCGTGGCTTCCCAGAATGGTTAGAAGTGGATGTAAAAGCTTTTACAGGTACATTTAAATCTGCACCACAACGTGATGATTTGCCTTCAACCATTAACGAATCATTGGTAGTTGAGCTATATTCTAAGTAATCAAATCTTAGTTTTAGCTTTTTATTAACCAATTACGTCAAGGACTTTTATGCAAAGTAATCCTACAGAATACTTAAAACCACGTGTTGTTAATGTGGAAGAAATTACACCGCTAAGAGCGCGTGTTACTTTAGAACCAATGGAGCGTGGTTTTGGCTATACATTGGGTAATGCATTGCGTCGTGTATTGTTGTCTTCAATCCCAGGCTTCGCGATTACCGAAGTTAAGATTGATGGTGTTGTACATGAATACTCAACTATTGAAGGTGTACAAGAAGATGTAGTGGATATTCTGCTGAATCTTAAAGGTGTTGCACTCAAATTAAACAGTAAATCAGAAACGATTTTAACTTTATCTAAATCTGGTGAAGGTGTTGTTACGGCTGCTGATTTCGCAACAGGGCACGATGCTGAAATTGTCAATCCAGACCATGTGATTGCGCATCTTACAAAAGGCGGTGCCTTAAATCTTGAGGTAAAAGTAGAAATGGGTCGTGGCTATCAACCTGTTCCTGTAAGAGCTAAAGTTAATCAAGAAGATCGTACGCTTGGTTTTATTATGGTCGACGCTTCGTTTAGCCCTATTAACAAAGTTAGTTATCAAGTTGAGAGCGCCCGTGTTGAACAGCGTACTGACTTGGATAAATTGATTATGGATGTTGAAACAAATGGTATTGTTGATCCAGAGCAAGCAATTCGTGATGCTGCTGCGATATTAATTGGCCAGCTTTCAGTATTTGCCAATCTTGAAGGGGCACCTACTGAAGAAGAAGAAGCTTCAGCACCACAAGTTGACCCGATTTTGTTACGTCCAGTGGATGATTTAGAATTAACAGTTCGTTCAGCGAATTGCCTAAAAGCAGAAAATATTTTCTATATTGGTGATTTGATTCAACGTTCTGAAAATGAATTGTTGAAAGCGCCTAATTTAGGTCGCAAATCACTCAATGAAATTAAAGATGTCTTAGCTTCGAAAGGCCTCACATTAGGCATGAAGTTAGAGAGTTGGCCACCAGTTGGTCTTGAAAAAGCTTAAGTGCTAAAATTTTAAAAGTTTAAGGAAGTTACTATGCGTCACGGTAATCAAAATCGAAAATTAAATCGTACTAGCAGTCATCGTGCAGCTATGTTTCGTAACATGTCAGTATCATTACTTCGTCATGAAGTCATTAGAACAACGCTGCCAAAAGCAAAAGAGCTACGTAAATATGCTGAGCCTTTGATCACTCTAGGTAAAGATGCCTCATTGGCAAACCGTCGTCTTGCGTTTAGCCGTTTACGTGATCGTGAAATTGTCGGTAAGTTATTTGCTGAGTTAGGTCCACGTTATGTTGAGCGCAAAGGCGGTTACTTGCGTATTCTTAAATGCGGTTTCCGTAACGGTGATAATGCGCCTATGGCCTTTGTTGAGTTAGTCGACCGTCCTGAACAAGCTGAAGAACAAGTTGTTGCTTAATCTTAATATGGTACTGCAGTATAAAAAAGCCAGCATATGCTGGCTTTTTTTATAGTGAACTTTTTTGTATCAAAAGTAATATTTGTTCTTGTGTAAAGGGCCAGTCGATTTCATGTAACAAATCTGTTCTTTGCAATACTGGAATGCGTACGCCATATAAATTGAGTAATTTATTATTGTCAGCGATATCAATAAGGTTCAGTTTAATGTTTTTATGTTGCTTAATAAGGTTTTCAGCTAACTCACATAAATGACAATGTTTCGTATGGTAAAAATTTAATTCGATTAATTTTTGCATTTGATTGGGTAATTGTTAAAAACAATTCATAATAACGCTAAATGCATGCAATGTTAAATACAAGGCAATGATGACAGATATTCAAGAATCAAAAGATAAATTAAGCGATACCTTAGACCATGTGGTGACTTTATTAAAGAAGCACCAGTTAGTTGAACGTCTTGTACATAACCAAGAGATGCCTAATCACGAGCTTGTCGAATCGCTTGTCCATCGCCAAAATAAAATTGAGTTACAAAATATCCTCAATGCTTTGCACCCTGCAGATGTTGCGCATATCTTAGAAGCACTCCCGCTTGACGATCGTTTATATCTTTGGGATCTGGTTAAAGTTGACCGTGATGGGGATATTCTCTTAGAGGTATCAGATGCTGTTAGGCATACGCTTATTGCTGACATGGATAGCAAAGAGCTACTGGCTGCTGCCGAACAATTAGATACCGATCAGCTTGCTGATTTGGCACCAGACTTGCCAAAAGATGTTTTACAAGATTTGATGGATAGTCTTGATACGCTTAATCGGGAGCGTTTGCAATCAGCGCTTTCATATCCAGAGGATAGTGTCGGCGCGTTAATGGATTTTGATGTTGTCACGATTCGGGAGGATATTACCATAGAGGTGGCACTTAGGTATCTGAGAAGGTTAGAAGTTTTGCCTGATCATACTGATAAAATCTTTGTTATTGATCGATTTGATAGCATTAAAGGTGTTTTGCCAATCACAAATATGCTAGTCAAGGATCTTGATGAAACGGTTGAGAATGCGATGGCTGAAGATGTCGTTTTGTTTCATCCGGAGGATGTTGCAACCGAAGCTGCCAAAGCTTTTGAACGTTATGATTTGGTGAGTGCTCCTGTTGTTGATCGCAATAATAAACTCATTGGTCGCCTCACTGTTGATGAGGTAATGGATTATATCCGTGAAGAGTCTGACGCTGACCGGTTATCAATGGCAGGATTGCGAGAAGAGGAGGATTTCTTCTCTAGTGTTTGGGATTCTGTAAGCAATCGCTGGGCATGGTTGGCAATCAACTTGGTGACAGCGCTGATTGCTTCACGGGTCATAGGTTTATTTGAGAACTCGATTGGTCAAGTGGTTGCTTTAGCGGCGCTTATGCCAATTGTTGCAGGTATTGGTGGTAATTCAGGCAATCAAACCACGACGATGATTGTGCGTGGATTAGCGATTGGTCAAATCTCAGGTAGCAATATGAAATCGCAAGTGAATAAAGAGCTAGGCGTAGCGCTCGTTAATGGGCTGATATGGGGCGGTGTTCTAGGTGGTGTTACTTACGCGCTATATGCTGATTACAGGTTGAGTTTGGTGATGACTGCCGCTATTACGCTTAATTTATTATTGGCTGCGCTTATGGGCGTAGTGATTCCACTGGTGATGAATCAATTTGGTAAGGACCCAGCTGTGGGTTCAAGTGTACTGATTACCGCAATGACGGATAGTGGCGGTTTCTTTATCTTCTTGGGATTGGCAACGATCTTTTTATTATAGAAATTCTGGATTCATCACATTTAATATCTCGATGTATTTGAATAGACAATAAAAAACCCGCAATAGCGGGTTTTTTATTGAAATAAAACTAACTTATTTAATTTTATTTTCTTTGTACATAACGTGTTTACGAACAACAGGATCAAATTTTTTGATTTCCATTTTGCCTGGCATTGTACGTTTGTTTTTTGTTGTGGTATAGAAATGACCAGTACCAGCTGATGACTCTAATTTAATTTTTTCGCGCATTCTAGTGCTCCTTAGATTTTTTCGCCAGCAGCGCGCATTTTAGCTAACACTGAGTCAATGCCATTTTTATCAATCGTGCGTAGCGCAGCGTTCGTAATACGCATACTTATCCAACGATTTTCGCTCTCAACCCAAAATTTACGGTTTTGCAAATTCGGTAAGAAACGGCGTCTTGTTTTATTGTGTGCGTGAGAAACATTGTTACCCACCATTGGCTTTTTGCCTGTTACCTGACATACTTTTGCCATGGTTATCTCCAAATACTTTTGTCTTTTCAGAAAGACGGCAATTATAGTTTAAAGCTAATCCTAATTCAACTTAAAATCACTTTTTTCTATTAAATAAAATACATTTAGTGCTTTCCAGTACTTCCAAAGCCACCTTCGCCACGTTCAGATTCGGTAAATTCATCAATAATGTGAAAATTTGCTTGTACAACTGGCACAATAACGAGCTGGGCAATGCGTTCCATCGGGTTCAGAATAAATGCCTCTTTACCACGATTCCAACAAGAGACGAGTAGTTGGCCCTGATAATCTGAGTCGATTAATCCAACAAGGTTGCCTAGCACAATCCCATGCTTATGGCCTAGTCCTGAGCGCGGTAGAATAAGTGCTGCATAGTAGGTATTGTCAATATGAATGGCAATGCCAGTTGGAATCATTACTGTTTCCCCTGGATTAATCGTTTGCGTCTGTTCTATGCAAGCACGCAAATCTAAACCAGCAGAGCCTTTTGTTGCGTAGCTAGGCATCATGTTGTGTATGCGGTTATCAAGAATCTTTAAATCGACATTAATAGACATATTAGTTTCTTTGCATTCAAATTAAAATGCATATTAAACACTAATTTGTATTGAAAATCACTAAGCTTGAGACAGCTTCAAGTAAACATCTTATGTCAATTAATTTAAGTTAAAGCATTTGCTGAATATGCTGCATAATGGCCTTTGCAATCTTGTATTTATCATTGCGCGCTAGTGCGTGATTGCCGTTTTTATCAATTAACGTGACTTGGTTTTCATCGCGACCTATTGCGGAGTTAACCTCATTAGCAACAATTAAGGGTAGTTTCTTTTCAATGCGCTTTTGAGAGGCATATTCAATCACCCGTTCACTTTCGGCAGCAAAGCCAACACAAAAGGGTGGATTGGGTAAATTGGCAACCGTTGCCAAAATGTCTTGATTCCGTTTGAGATGCAAGGTGAGTGAGCCCTCATGCTTCTTTATTTTCTGATTAGCTACTTCGTTTGGTGAGTAGTCGGCAACTGCGGCTACCCCAATAAAGATATCTTGGTCGGAAACGTTCTCCATGACGATGCGATGCATCGATGCAGCATCAGAGGCATGATGCATATTGACGTTAAAAGGGGCAGGTAATTGAGTTGCGCCACTGACTAAAGTAACCGTTGCCCCCATGTCTGCCGCAGCTTGGGCTAAAGCATAACCCATCTTGCCACTACTCAAATTAGTAATTGCACGTACAGGGTCTATCATTTCGATTGTTGCGCCAGCGGTGATTAATATTTTCTTGTTTGCGAAAATTTTAGGGGTGAAATGAGCTTTAATATGGGCTAATAATTCAGTTGCTTCAAGCATCCGTCCGTCACCTGTTTCACCACAAGCTTGCTCCCCATTGCCAGGACCAAACACAGCGATACGGTCGGCCTTTAATTGAGCAAAGTTGCGCTGAGTCGCTGGATTTTCCCACATTTGTTTGTTCATGGCAGGTGCGACTAGTAACGGGCAGTTGCGCGCTAAACAGAGCGTGGATAACAAGTCATCGGCGCGGCCATGTAATAATTTAGCGATAAATTCTGCTGAAGCAGGGGCAATCAAAATGGCATCGGCCTCTCTGCTGAGTTCAATATGCGGCATGCCATTATCAATGGTGCTATCCCACATGCCAACAAACACAGGTTTGCCAGATAGGGCTTGCATGGTCATTGGTGTGATGAATTGCGTTGCCGATTCAGTCATGACGACTTGGACATCGATATCAGCTTTAATGCAGAGGCGAACGAGTTCCGCTACTTTGTAAGCGGCAATACCACCTGTAATGCCTAGTATTAAGGATTTGTTTTTTTGCATAAGATATTTTTAATATAAATCTGTATATCAACAACTTACATGAGGGTCATTTTTTAAGTAATGTTTACATTTTAATATGAATTATGATAGAACGGCTTAAAACTCGCTAACAACTATTAATCGTATTCATTTTAATGGCTTGTTTAAGTGCTTAGATTCATCCATTTTTTTAGAGGATTTACATCATTTAATAAAGAGATAACATTGAATCATCATTCGTTAAAAAAGATCAATAATTAAGGGAAGAAAAATGGCGATTACCGATTGGCCAGCTAGTGAGCGGCCGCGAGAGAAGTTAATGGAATTGGGTGCGAAAGCCTTGTCAGATGCAGAGTTGTTAGCTATCTTTTTGAGGGTGGGTGTGGTGGGTAAGAGTGCTGTTGATTTGGCTCGTGATTTACTAGTGCAATTCGGTAGTTTAAATGGCATTTACGCAGCAAGTCAAAAAGAAATGAGTCTGGTGTACGGCATCGGTGTGAGTAAATATGTACAGTTGCAAGCGGTATTGGAGATGAGCAGACGTGCCTTGGCTGAACAAATCCAAACACGTGATTTATTAAGTTCGCCACAGCAAGTGCGTGATTATTTAAAGCTGAAATTGGCGAATTTACCACAAGAAGTTTTTGTTGTTTTATTTTTAGATGCACAGAATCGTTTGCTAGCCATTGAGGAAATGTTTACTGGAACATTAACGCAAACCAGCGTTTATCCACGTGAAATAGTCAAGCGCGCTTTGTACTTTAACGCTGCTTCTGTCATGTTTGCGCATAATCACCCGTCTGGGATAGCAAAGCAAAGTCGTGCAGATGAGATGATTACACAAGAATTAAAGAAGGCATTGGCACTGATTGATGTCCGTGTACTAGATCACTTTATTATAGCGGGCAACGAAACGCTCTCTTTTGTTGAAGCTGGTTTATTATAATTATTCAGTCTAGAATAGTCCGCAAGCGCTTGCGTTCTGTTCGGACGCTGGATAAGACGGTTAACAATTAGAATAGAAAATATGATGCAAAAACGATTAAAAACAGTTGGTTGGCTTGCTATTGCATTGCTTGGTGCGTATGCGCTCTCAGGTGTGGCACTGCAACGCGGCGAGAGTATCAATGCTATTTGGATGGTTACCGCGGCGGTTTGTATTTACGCAATTGCTTACCGATTTTATGCTGCATGGATTGCAGCAAAAGTGCTCACGATTGACGAAACAAGAGCAACGCCAGCTGAACGATTAGATAATGGCAGAGATTTCTTGCCAACTAATAAGTGGATTGTATTTGGACACCACTTTGCTGCCATTTCAGGCCCTGGCCCGTTGATTGGGCCGACTTTAGCTGCCCAGTTTGGTTATTTGCCTGGGACTTTATGGATTTTAATCGGCGTCGTGCTTGGTGGCGCGGTTCAAGATATGGTGACTTTGTTCTTCTCTACTCGTCGCAACGGTCGTAGCTTAGGTCAAATGGCTCGGGATGAGATTGGCTCCATTGGTGGAACGGCTGCCTTGATTGGTACATTTATGATTATGATTATCCTGATTGCCGTATTGGGTTTAGTCGTTGTCAATGCCATGAAACATAGTCCATGGGCAACATCAACGATTGCTGCCACGATTCCAATTGCCATGATTATTGGCCTTTATATGCGCCATATACGGCCTGGTCGGGTGTTAGAGGCGTCGGCTATTGGCGTTATTTTATTGCTGTTGTCGGTATTGGGTGGTGGCTGGGTTGACCATCATGCAAGCTTGCGAGCATTGTTTGATCACGATGGATTGCCGTTGGCATACGCAATTATTTTGTACGGCTTTGCGGCAGCAGTGTTGCCTGTTTGGTTGCTATTAGCGCCACGAGATTACCTTTCAACTTTTATGAAATTAGGTACGATCTTTTTATTAGCGGTTGCTATCGTGCTATTGCGGCCAGAAATTCATATGCCAGCGGTCACTCAATTTATTGATGGTTCAGGACCAATATTTGGCGGCAAACTTTTCCCATTTGTTTTTATCACGATTGCTTGCGGAGCGGTCTCAGGTTTTCATGCACTTATTGCTTCTGGTACAACACCCAAACTCATGACTAATGAACGTGATATCCGTATGATTGGTTATGGGGGCATGTTGCTAGAAAGTTTTGTTGCCATGATGGCGATGATTGCAGCAACTGTCTTAGAGCCTGGTGTGTTTTTTGCCATCAATAGCCCAGCAGGTGTTGTTGGAAAAACAGCTGCGGACGCAATTGCAACGATTAATAGCTGGGGCTTTGCGGTGACAGTTGAGCAAATGGAGCTGCTTGCCAAGGAAATGGGTGAATCGACTTTATTTGCTCGCACTGGTGGCGCGCCAAGTTTGGCTGTCGGTATGGCGAGTATTTTTGCTAGTGCGTTTGGCAAAAGTTTATTAGCGCTGTGGTATCACTTTGCCATAATGTTTGAAGCCCTGTTTATTCTTACTACACTAGACGCTGGTACACGTGTTGGTCGTTTTATGCTGCAAGATATTTTAGGCAATTTCCATCAAAAATTAGGTGAGACTTCTTATATGCCTTCTGTGATTTTAACCAGCGCCTTGGTGGTAGCTGGTTGGGGTTACTTTTTGTACATTGGCGTAATTGACCCGAATGGTGGTGTGAATATTTTGTGGCCATTGTTTGGTATTGCTAATCAAATGCTAGCGGCTATTGCATTATGTGTCGCAACGAGCATCATCGTTAAGTCAGGTAAAGTACGCTATGCTTGGGTCACAGGTTTGCCATTAGCGTGGTTGGTGCTTATCACCAGTACTGCCGCATACGAAAAAATATTTAGCGATGACATTCGTGTTGGTTTCTTTGCAGCCGCTAATCACCTTAACGCACAATTATTATCAGGCTTGTTAAGCGTGGAAAAGGCTGCAGTAGCGCCGCGACTTATTTTTAATCAGCATTTAGATGCCTACCTGACGCTGTTTTTTGTGTTTGTGTTGTGGGTGGTTGTAATTGATATGGTGAATATTTGTCGACGATTCTTGCAAGGTAAGCACGTGTTGGCCTCGAGTGAAGCACCCTATGTTAAAACAATATTGGAGTAGCGAGTGTTTGCAGACATAAAAAAAATTAACATTAGGCATTTATGGCATATGATTCGACGTATTTCTGGCGATGATGCCTATGACCGCTACTTAATGCATCATGCGCAATTTCATGCGACATCGGTGGATGTGCCAGCGCCGCTCTCGCGAAAAGCTTTTTTTAAACTATGGCAAGAAAGTAAGTGGGCAGGGATTAATCGGTGTTGTTAATGCTGTGTCTAATGTGTTTGGATTGAGTAAACTTCAACTTCTTACGCATCGAAACGATTTCGGTATGCCGCTTGTAACATCCAAACACCAATCAATATCATTGGCAAGCTGAGCCATTGTCCCATTGATAGGCCCAGTTGTAACAAACCTAAATAGTCATCTGGTTCTCGCGTATATTCGACTAAAAATCTAAAGCTACCATAGCCGATAAGAAAGAATGCAGAGATGGAGCCTGTAGGTCTTTGTTTTTTGGAGAATGCCCACAACAAAATGAACAAAATAATGCCTTCTAAAGCAAATTCATAAAGCTGTGACGGATGGCGAATAGCACCATCGGCTTGAGGGAAAACCATACCAAAAGCTCCATCAGTAACGCGGCCCCATAATTCACCATTGATAAAATTGCCCATGCGGCCAGCCCCTAAGCCGATAGGGACTAAAGGCGCTACAAAATCCATGGTCTTTAACCACTGTTGTGGATGTTTTTTATTAAAGAAATACATCGCAACCAGTACACCTAAAAAGCCACCATGAAAACTCATACCGCCTTGCCAAACGGCGAATATTTCAACAGGGTGCTGAACAAAGTATTTAGCTTGATAAAAGACGACGTAACCTAATCGACCACCGAGAATAACGCCCATAGCACCGTAAAACAAAGCATCATCTAACATGGCGTCACGCCAGTTAAACCATGGCTTATGCTTGATTTGGTATCGACCCAGAAGCAAAAAGCCGATAAAGCCAGTTAAATACATTAAGCCGTACCAGTGAATGCCAAATGAACCCAGATGGATGGCCACCGGATCAAATTGGGGATGCATTAAAATCATTTGATTCCTAAAATAAAGTTTGCAAACAAGTTACCTTTGATTATACGTGTTCAATGCTAGCATGAACATCATCATGCGCAATGCCGTTTGATATTCTAGTGCATCCTTAATTAATAATAAGGATTGCTTGAATTGTTTGATGCAAGAATTCTTTTAATACGGCCAGATGCTAGCCTGATAAAGGCTCCATCAGTTAAAATAACGCTTTATCCCTTTTGAAACTAGGATCTGCTATGCCTCAATATCGTTCACGCACTACCACACATGGTCGCAATATGGCTGGTGCACGTGCATTATGGCGTGCAACTGGCATGAAAGATGGTGATTTTGATAAGCCAATTATCGCTATTGCTAATTCATTTACGCAGTTTGTACCTGGCCACGTGCATTTAAAAGACATGGGTCAATTGGTCGCCCGTCAAATTGAAAAAGTCGGTGGTGTAGCGAAAGAGTTTAATACTATCGCTGTTGATGATGGTATTGCAATGGGGCATAGCGGTATGTTGTATAGCTTACCCAGTCGCGATTTAATTGCCGATAGTGTTGAATATATGGTGAATGCACACTGTGCTGACGCCTTAGTCTGTATTTCAAATTGTGACAAAATCACCCCTGGCATGTTGATGGCTGCATTGCGCTTAAATATACCCGTAGTCTTTGTTTCAGGCGGCCCTATGGAAGCAGGTAAAGTCAACTGGCAAGGCGCTACCCATAAATTAGACTTGGTTGATGCCATGGTGGCCGCTGCAGATGATAAAGTCAGCGATGCTGAATCAGAAGAAATTGAACGTTCTGCATGTCCGACTTGTGGGTCATGTTCGGGGATGTTTACGGCTAACTCTATGAACTGTTTAACAGAAGCGTTGGGTCTCAGCTTACCAGGTAATGGTTCAACCCTAGCGACCCACGGCGCGCGTAAGGAACTCTTTTTACAAGCAGGTCGCACCATTGTTGAACTGGCAAAACGCCATTATGAACAAGACGATTACGCTGTATTGCCGCGGAATATTGCCAATAGAAAAGCATTTGAAAACGCCATGGCATTAGATGTATCTATGGGCGGTTCAACCAATACCGTTTTGCATTTGCTTGCTGCAGCTCATGAAGCTGAGCTAGATTTTAAAATGGCAGACATTGATCAGATTTCACGCAAAGTGCCTTGCTTGAGCAAGGTGGCGCCAGCGACAGCAAAATATCATATGGAAGATGTACACCGAGCAGGAGGTGTAATGGGTATTCTAGGTGAGTTGGATCGAGCAGGTGTCATCCATCGTGATGCGCTAACAGTGCATAGTCCAACCATAGGTGACGCGCTGAATAAATGGGACATCCAAGTTACAAGTGATGAAGAAGTAAAGAAATTCTATCGTGCAGCCCCAGGTGGGATTAGAACAACGATAGCATTCTCACAAAGCATGCTTTATCCAACCTTAGATAACGACCGTGCTGATGGGTGTATCCGTGATCTCGCACATGCTTATTCACTTGATGGTGGCTTGGCGGTGCTTTATGGCAATATCGCACTGGATGGTTGTATTGTTAAAACTGCAGGTGTTGATGAAAGCATTTTGAAGTTTACAGGGCGTGCGCGGATATTTGAATCGCAAGACGCTTCAGTTGAAGCGATTCTTGCCGATCAGATTGTAGCGGGTGATGTCGTTGTCATTCGTTATGAAGGACCGCGTGGTGGGCCAGGAATGCAAGAAATGCTGTACCCGACTTCTTACCTTAAATCTAAAGGCCTTGGTAAAGAATGTGCTTTACTCACTGATGGACGTTTTTCAGGAGGTACATCTGGCTTAAGTATTGGTCATGCGTCTCCTGAAGCAGCTGAAGGTGGTGCGATAGGGCTTGTTGAAGAAGGCGATACTATTGAAATTGATATTCCAAACCGCTCGATTCATCTAAGCATTAGTGACGAGGCATTAGCTGCGCGTCGCGCGAAAATGGATGCCAAAGGTCAACATGCATGGAAACCAGTCAATCGAGAGAGGCATGTCTCACCAGCGCTTAGGGCATACGCTGCAATGACAACCAGTGCGGCTTTTGGTGCAGTGCGAGATGTTGCGCAGATTGAAAAAGGATAAGCATGGATACACAAGCAGCAACGATTAGCAGCCTGCCTGTTACAAAAAAGCGGCTAAAATTACATGCGCACGTTAATCAGACGCAAGATGATGCTGGTTTACAGTATTTGGAAGTTGATAATCCTTTAGCAACTGCAAAAATTGCTTTGCAAGGTGCACATATCATGGCTTGGCAACCACGGTTTTTGACAAACCCAGTATTGTGGTTATCCAGTAATGCAAGGTTTACTAAAGGTCGTTCAATCCGTGGAGGCGTGCCGATTTGTTGGCCTTGGTTTGGTAATCACCCAACGAATAGCACGTTCTGCCCACATGGATTTGCGCGCGTGATTCCATGGCGTGTGATGGACATTGATGCTACCCCGACAGGTGCGACAAGAATTATTTTAGCGATGCAACTGACCGAAGAAGCCAGTCGGCAACTTTCATATCCATATGAATTGAGTTTGGTGATTACGATTGGTAAACGATTAAGAGTCGATTTGGCGACAACCAATCTAGCGGATCATCCATTTGTGATTAGTGAAGCGTTGCATACTTATTTTAATGTTAGTGATATTAGCAGTATTGAAATTTCAGGGCTGCAAGATTGTGTTTATGCCGATAAGTTACTTAAATATGAGCGGAACGTAGAGCATCATCGACTTTCTTTTGACGGTAATGAGTATGATCGCGTCTATATTAATCATAGTAGCGACTGTGCGATTTACGACAAGGGTTTCAATCGCATCATTCATGTTTCAAAGTCAGGTAGTGACACAACAGTTGTCTGGAATCCAGGCGCAGAAAAAGTGGCACAAATGAGTGATATGGGTGTTGCAGATGAGTGGCGAAAAACCATTTGTGTGGAAACCACTAACGCCTTGGATAACATGGTGGTGATTAATCCAAACCGCAAACACGTGTTAAGTGCAGAGTATTATATTGAAACCTTGTAGCATAGTGCTTAGCTAGATATTTACTTTTGATTATCTTACTACCTTGTCATATGCCTTAGTTTAAGATGTTGAGTATTTTATAATTATAGGTATGATGAAGGGCTGTTGTGGAACGTTCTTATTGGTGATTTAAGGAGATTCAAAGATGAAAGCATTTTTACTCACAGCAGTAACAGTTAGTGCATTAGTGATGGCTGGTCAAGCCGAAGCAAATCAGGCGCTGGCTAGTAAAAGTGGTTGTTTAGCATGTCATGGTGTAGACAAAAAAATATTAGGTCCTGCATTTAAAGATGTCGCTGCAAAATATAAAGGCGACGCTTCAGCGCCAGCTAAATTAATTGCAAAAGTAAAAGCAGGTGGTAGTGGTGTTTGGGGTCCCATGCCTATGCCAGCAAATAGTCCGCAAGTAAAAGATGCTGACATTGCAACGATTGTTAAATGGATATTGTCGCTTTAAGTTAAATCTGCTTTTCGTGACACAAAAAAGCCAGCATCTGCTGGCTTTTTTATTGGTGACTTATTAAGAGGTCGTATTAAACAAATAGAGAAAAACGGCGCAGATGGCTACTGGTGCGATGATGTTATTGGCATATTGCCATAACCTGTAACCCCTGTTGTCTAAATCAAGTTCTTCTTTTGAGTGGTGTTTTTTCATCAAATAGCCTGCAAAAATAGCCATCAAAAAGCCACCTAAAGGCAGCATAATTGTGCTGGTGAGTTTATCCAGCGTGTCGAAAATACCGAATCCAAAGAAAATCGTAACATCTTGCCAAATGTTAAAAGAGAGTAATACTACAATACCCACGCTCCAAATCAATAGGCCTAGACCCAATGAGGCTTTGTTGCGATTGAAGTTTGTATTTTCTACTATCCAAGCAATGGTTGGCTCTACCAAAGAAATGGCGGATGTTGAAGCGGCGAAGGCAACTAAGATAAAGAACAGGGAGCCAAATAAATTACCCAAAGGCATCTGACCAAAAGCCATCGGTAATGTTTGGAAAATAAGGCCTGGGCCAGCATCGGGTTCTAAATGATTCACAAATACAAGCGCATAGATGGCAAGCCCTACTAATAATCCCAGCAAGGTGTCTGCAGCGGCAATATAAACAGAAGTACGTGAAATGGAGACCTCTCTTTTTAAATAAGAGCCATACACCATTACAGAGCCCATGCCAATGCTGAGTGAGAAAAATGCATGGCCCATGGCCACCAAAGCAGTTAATGGCGTGATTTTGGAGAAGTCAGCAGTAAACATAAAATCGAAAGCGCTTTGCATGTCACCAACAGACATGCTATAGCCAAGCAAGATTAGTAAGATGGCGAATAAAGCAGGAATCAGAAAGTTATTGGCTTTTTCTAAACCAGAGCTGACGCCACGAGAGACAACACTCATGGTAACAATCATAAAAATGCTATGCCACAAAAGTAAAGTTAGCGGTGATGCTAGCAAGGCGTTAAAGTGAGCACTTGCTTCTTCCGCGGTGATATTGCTAAAACCCTCAAATATGGCAGTACTGATATAGCTTAGAACCCAACCACCGATGACACTATAAAAGCATAAAATCAGCACCCCAGTTAGCATGCCCATCCCCCCGACATATTTCCAAGCCGATGAACGATTAGATTCTTTGGCAAGGCTTTGCATGGCATTCATGGGGTTTTTTTGCACCCGTCTACCTAGCATCACTTCAGTCATCAGTAATGGAAGTCCAACAAGAATAATGCTGAGTATATAAATAAGCACAAATGCACTACCACCGTTAACGCCAATCATGTAAGGCAATTTCCAGATATTTCCCAAGCCAATTGCTGACCCTGTTGTGGCTAGTATAAAAGACCAGCGGCTATTCCATGCGCCGCGATGTGTCATTGTTTAATCCTCATTATTTGGAGCTAGACGAAAAATAACGGTCTGTTTCTTGTTTAATGATTTTAGAGAGCAATAGCAAACCAATCAAGTTAGGAATTGCCATTAAACCATTCATTAGGTCAGAGAAATTCCAAACGAACGCTAAACTGGTTACCGCCCCAATCATCACTGCAATAATAAACAAGATACGATAGAAAAGAATTGCTTGGGCGCCGAACAAAAATTCAACCGCTTTTTCACCGTAATAACTCCAGCCAATTAAGGTCGAAAATGCAAAAAATGCAATGGCAATAGCCACAACAACTTGGCCTGTATCGCCTAATGTTTCAGCCATGCTTGCACTGGTCAACTCTCCTGCGCCAACCCCTTGTGTCCAGCTGGTGGCTGTTAAGATGACTAAAGCAGTCATGGTGCAGACAACTAAAGTATCAATAAAGGTTTGTGTCATGCTGACTAAAGCTTGTTTGACAGGGTCGTTAGTGCGTGCTGCCGCAGCGGCGATGGGCGCCGACCCTAATCCCGATTCATTTGAAAACACCCCGCGAGCAATACCATAGCGCATAGCCGCGGCAATACTGGCACCAATAAATCCAGCACTTGCGGCTGATGGATTAAATGCATGGTAAAAAATTAAGCCAAAGGCCTGAGGTATTTCGTTGATATGTTGCGCTAACACCCACAGGCTACAAGCGACATAAGCTGTAATCATAAACGGCACAATAAAGGAGGTGAATTTGCCAATCGACTGAATGCCGCCAAGAACAACTAAGCCTGTGAGCAAAGTCAGGACAATCCCAGTAACCGAGGTTGGAATCTCAAAAGTGACTGCTAGTATGTTTGCAGTAGCATTGGATTGTGTCATGTTGCCAATACCAAACGCAGCGCAAGCAGTGAAGATAGCAAATAGGGTACCTAGCCAAGGTAAACCAGCGCCTTTGCTTAAATAATACATAGGTCCGCCGCGCATGCCCTGTGGACCTTTTTCACGATAATGCACTGCCAGCACGGCTTCACTATATTTAGTGGCCATTCCAACCAAACCTGTCACCCACATCCAGAAGACTGCACCAGGACCACCAAAAGTAATCGCAGTCGCAACCCCAACAATGTTGCCTATGCCTACTGTTGCCGCTAATGCAGTCATCAGTGCGGCAAAGTGACTAATATCGCCTTCCTCGTTTTTATCTTGATCTAAAATAAGGCTTAAGGCGTGAGGTAAAGCGCGAAATTGCATGCCTTTTAACAAGATAGTCAGATATAAACCAGTTCCGACTAGCAATGCCAGCATATAAGGACCCCAAACAATACTGGATAGTACTGAGACCCATTCTTCAATTGTTTGCATGATCTTGCTACCCCTATTTTATTGTAGAAAGACTATAAGCAAGCTTTTCTTATGGAAAGCGCTAGCATGTAAAATGCTGCTTTAATACCTGAATCATATAGCTATGGTCTTGCACTCCTGCGCTCTCGCGGATGCTATGCATCGCCCACATTGGGTTGCCAATATCAATAGTAGGCATACCTAATTGCGCTGCCAATGTTGGACCAATAGTGCTGCCACAACCTAAGTCGGTGCGGTGAGCATATTCTTGGTAAGGTACATTCGCTTGTTTGCATAGCTGGATAAAACGTGCAGCAGTACTCGCATTGGTGCTATAGCGTTGATTGGCATTGGTTTTAATTACAGGACCCTGATTGACGATGGCGTGATGGGCTGGGTCGTAGGCACTCGGGTGATTGGGATGATATGCATGTGCCATATCGGCACTAATAAAATAACTATTAGCAAAGCTACGTAGTCTGTCTTCATCACTGATTTGATAAAACCCACAAATACGCTGAATAACATCGCTCATAAAGCTACCATCTGCACCCGTAGCGCTTTCACTACCAACTTCTTCATGATCAAAAAATGCACAAATATTGGTCGATGCAGGATGGTCTGTTTCAAGTAAAGCGGTCATAGCGGCATGGCAAGAGGCTAAATTATCCAGCTGGCTATTGGCGATAAACTCTTGTTTCGCACCCCATAAGCTTCCCTTTTGCGTATCATAAACATTTAAATCCCAAGTTAATATGGCCTCTGGCTTAACATTCATCTCATCAGCCAAGGCCTGGGTAAGTTGTTGATGCGCATCTGCAGTATCGGCGGCAAAGCCAAAAATTAATGGCAAGCCCGTTTGTTTGTGTAATAGCAAACCTTTTTCATTGACCTCACGGTTCATATGAATAGCGAGGTTAGGCAATCTAACGACTGATTCTTTCAGTCTAACATGGTGTGATGCTAAGCCATCGCTATGTTGGATAATGACGCGACCAGCGATGCTTAAATCTCTATCTGAGAAAGTGGCCAAAATAGGTCCGCCATAGACTTCAACGCCAAGCTGCGCCATGCCTTCGCTTGCGTAGGCCGCTTTCGGTTTTAAGCGTAATCCAGGCGAATCTGTGTGAGCGCCCACTATCTTGAAGCCACTTTCTACAATTGGTTTTTGACCGATCACAAAAGCAATAACAGAAGCACCGTCACGGACAACATAATATTTTCCGCGCTTACCAAAGTCCCAGTGTTGATTTTCTATTAGCGGTCTAAAGCCATTTTTTCTCAAGCACGCTGTGATGGTTGAAACGGCATGCCACGGGCTAGGGCTAGCATCGATAAAATCTAACAAATTTTGTGCTTGTTGTTTTGCAGATGCAGGCATGGTCATGATTTAAATCCAATCTTTGTCGATTAAGAAATCGCGATAAAGTTTCGCCTCGGGGCTGGCTATTTCTGGTTTCCAATCATAACGCCATTTAACAATTGGTGGCATAGAAAGTAAGATTGACTCTGTGCGGCCATTAGACTGTAAACCAAATAATGTGCCACGATCAAATACCAGATTAAATTCAACATAGCGTCCGCGGCGATAAGCTTGAAAGTCACGCTCACGTTCACCATAAGGCGTATCTTTACGGCGCTGTACAATCGGTAAGTAAGCTTGAGTGAAGGCGTCACCAACGGCACGTAACATTGCAAAACTGCGTTCGAAACCTAAGTGGTCGAAGTCATCAAAAAAGATACCGCCTATTCCGCGCGGTTCTTGACGATGTTTTAGGTAAAAGTATTCATCACATTGTTTTTTAAAAGTAGGATAAAGGGTTTCACCAAAAGGCTGTAAAGCGGTTTTATTGGTGCGATGAAAGTGGATGCAGTCTTCTTCAAAGCCGTAATAAGGTGTTAAATCCATACCGCCACCAAACCACCAAATATCTTGTTCGTTTTCAGCGCCTTTCGCCAAAAAGAACCGCACGTTCATATGCACGGTTGGAAGATAAGGGTTTCGGGGATGAAACACCAGCGACACCCCCATGGCTTCCCACTGACGGCCAGCTGCTTCAGGGTGCGCAACACTGGCTGCAGGAGGTAATTTATTGCCCAACACATGAGAAAAACCAATGCCAGCACGTTCAAATACATTGCCATCTTCTAGCATGCAGGAGTTGCCACCACCACCTTCTGGCCGCTGCCAGCCATCATGTAAAAAAGTCTTACCATCGACTAACTCAACCGACTCAATAATGCGTGATTGTAAGCCTTGCAAATAGTCAAAAACGGCTTGCGAGTGAATGGTTTGTGAATCAGTAGTACGCATACGCTAGCCTTTCACCGCACGATAGCCGATGTCAGTGCGGTATTGAGCACCCTCAAACGAGATGGCCTCAACAACCTGATATGCCTGCTTTTGGGCAAACTTAACTGTTTCGCCTAGCGCGGTCACGCAGAGAACTCGCCCACCGCTAGTGGTTACTTTTCCAGCCTCAAGGCTAGTCCCAGCGTGAAAAACATAAGTATCTTCCATATCGTTGGATAGTCCAGTGATTTCATCACCTAATTGTGGTTTGGCTGGATAGTTGGCGCTAGCCATGACTACACCCAAAGCAAAACGTCTATCCCATTCGGTCTCGGCCTTGTCTAGCGTACCATTAACGCCATGTTGCAATAAATCGACTAAATCGGATTTTAAACGCATTAAAATCGGTTGTGTTTCAGGGTCGCCCATACGGCAGTTAAACTCCAAGGTTTTGATTGCACCGTTGGGGCTAATCATTAAGCCCGCATACAAAAATCCAGTATAAGGAGTGCCATCTTTAGCCATCCCTGCCACGGTTGGTTTAATGACCTCACGCATCGCACGTGCGTGAATTTCTGGCGTAACGACTGGGGCAGGAGAGTAAGCACCCATACCACCAGTATTTGGCCCTTGGTCATTGTTTAATAAGCGTTTGTGGTCTTGGCTGGTGGCTAATGCGATGATATTTTTTCCATCCACCATCACCATAAAGCTAGCTTCTTCACCCGTTAAAAACTCTTCAATCACAACGCGCGCACCAGCATCACCGAAGGTGTTATCGCCTAGCATCATTTCCACCGCAGCATGCGCCTCATCTAACGTCATGGCGACCACTACGCCTTTGCCAGCGGCTAAACCGTCAGCTTTAATCACAATCGGCGCACCTTGCTGATTAATGTAATCATGGGCTGCATTGATGTCAGAAAACGTCTCGTAAGTAGCCGTTGGAATGTTGTGACGCATCATAAAGGCTTTTGAAAAGTCTTTAGACGATTCCAGTTGTGCGGCGGCTTGTGTTGGGCCAAAAATCTTAAGACCCTGTTCACGAAAGGCATCTACAATACCTTGACTCAATGGCGCTTCAGGACCAACGACAGTAAGTGCAATTTTTTCATCTTTTGCAAACTGTACTAAATCGTCAATTTTGGTCATGGGCACATTCATCATGTCGGGGTTGGTTGCAGTACCCGCATTACCTGGCGCCACATAGGTCTGACTAACTGCCTTATTTTGCGCAATTTTCCAAGCTAAAGCATGCTCACGTCCACCGCTACCAATCACTAAAATTTTCATCTTATTTTTCCTTAGTTAATGACGGAAGTGACGGATACCCGTCATTACCATAGCCAAACCACGCTCATCTGCCGCAGCGATGACTTCGTCATCACGCATACTGCCACCAGGTTGAATGACACAGCTAGCGCCTGCATCGGCAAGCACATCCACACCATCGCGGAAGGGGAAGAAAGCGTCGGAGGCGACAACCGCACCTTGCAAGCTTAAGCCAGCATGTGCTGCTTTAATCGCGGCGATTTTCGTGCTGTCGACACGGCTCATTTGACCAGCGCCTACACCGAGTGTCATACCATTGCCGCAGAAAACAATTGCATTCGATTTTACGTATTTTGCCACGTTCCAAGCAAAGAGTAAGTCTTGCATCTGTGCTGGTGTGGGTTGTAATTTTGTCACGACTTTTAAATCAGTCAGCTGCAGTTCATGAATGTCTGATGTTTGAATCAACAAGCCAGAGCCTACCCGTTTAGTGTCATGTGAGTTGCGGCCTTGTTCCCAAGGTGTGCTGCCGCCTGTTGGTAAGGCTATTTTTAGGACACGGACATTCTTTTTCGCGCTGAACACAGCCAATGCTTCGTCTGAATAAGCCGGTGCAATTAACACCTCTAAGAATTGCTCAGCAATGGCTTCCGCTGCCGCTTTATCCACTGGCATATTAAAGGCAATAATACCGCCAAACGCAGAGGTGGCGTCTGTTTTAAATGCTTTTTGATAAGCTTCCAAAGCGGTTTCACCTAAAGCGACACCACAAGGATTCGCGTGTTTAACAATCACACACGCCTTGGAGTCAAACGCTTTCACTGTTTCCCAAGCGGCATCCGCATCAGCAATATTGTTATAGCTCAGCTCTTTGCCTTGAAGTTGCTCCGCTGTTACCAGCGAACCAGGTGCAGGGCATGGGTCTTGATAAAAAGCAGCCGTTTGATGCGGATTCTCACCATAGCGTAAATCTTGCACTTTGGTAAAGCGCGTGTTGATTTGATTCGGATAAGGGTTGCGGGTGCCATCTTCATTAAAGCTAGACAGATAATCACTAATGGCACCATCATAGTTACTCACGCGATTGAAAGCGGCAACAGACAATGCAAAAGTTGTTTTTTCAGACAATTTTCCAGTGTTGACTAATTCATCCGCCACGGCCGCATATTGGCTGGCATCCGTTAATACGGCGACATCTTTCCAGTTCTTTGCAGCAGAACGCAACATTGCTGGACCACCAATATCGATATTTTCAATCGCATCTTCTAAGCGGCAATCAGGCTTGGCTACAGTAGCTTCGAACGGATACAGATTAACCACTAGCATATCAATATTCGGAATATCTGATGCCTGCATCGTAGCAACATGTTCTGGTAAATCACGACGGCCAAGTAAGCCGCCATGTACTTTAGGATGGAGTGTTTTCACACGTCCATCTAGCATTTCAGGAAAGCCAGTGTAATCACTGACCTCAATGACGGGAATATGGTGTTCACGGAATAATTTTGCCGTGCCACCAGTAGAAAGGATTTCGATATTAAGTTGATGTAGGCTGTGCGCGAATTCGATAATACCAGTTTTGTCGGAAACGCTAATTAGTGCTCTTTGGATAGTGGCCATATTGTCTTGTCGTTTTATTTCAAATTAAAAAGATTGATGGGGTGGTCAATCGTGCATGAGCACGATGATTGGTTATTCATTGCGTTTAATTTCTTAACCAACAACGTGTATTAGTCGCTAACAGAATTAATCTAAGTGATACATGGCCATTTTTTTACGCAAGGTATTACGGTTAATACCTAATACCTCAGCTGCTTTACTTTGATTGCCGCCAACTTTTCTCAAAATATATTCCAGCATGGGCTTTTCCACAGAACTCAATACCATATCGTAAACCGCATGCGGCTGTTCACCGTCTAAGTGGGTAAAATAATCCTCTAAAGAGGATTGGATGCAATCGCCGATTTTTGAATTTCCGCTCATTATGCCGCAATCGCTTCTGAATCCGTTGCGCCAACAGCGTCAGCGCTAGCAGTCTCTTCATAAACAAGCCGATCGCTTCTAGATTGCAGCTCTGCAAAAAAATCACTAATCGCTTGTACTTGCAATTCAGTCGTTTGCAAAGTATTCATATTGTGACGGAAGGCAGCCGAACCTGACAGCCCTTTGGTATACCAAGAAATATGCTTACGTGCGATACGCATGCCCGTCAATTCACCATAAAAACCATACAAATCATTGAGATGCTCCAGCATCACCGTATGAATCTCTTCAACTGTTGGCGGTAGCATGTGGGAGCCTGTGGTTAAATAGTGGTCAATTTCACGGAAAATCCAAGGACGACCTTGGGCAGCACGGCCAATCATCACCGCATCGGCACCAGTATAATCTAAAACAAACTTCGCTTTTTCTGGTGTGGTGATATCGCCATTTGCAATCAGTGGAATCTTAATCGACTGTTTCACGGCAGCAATAGTATCGTATTCAGCATCACCTTTGTATAAACAAGCGCGCGTGCGACCATGCATCGCCAGCGCTTGCACGCCAATATCTTCAGCCATTCTCGCAATCGCGATAGCATTACGATTATCTTTATCCCAACCTGTTCTAATTTTAAGCGTCACGGGCACATCCACGGCATTCACGACGGCTCTTAAAATTTGCGCCACCAATGGCTCATCTTTAAGTAAAGCCGAACCTGCCATGACATTGCATATTTTCTTGGCTGGGCAACCCATATTAATATCAATAATTTGTGCACCATTATCCACATTATGTTTAGCTGCCTCTGCCATCATTGCGGGATCAGCGCCAGCAATCTGCACAGAAATGGGGTCAACTTCGCCTTCGTGATTGGCGCGGCGAATCGTTTTTTCACTACCATAAAGTAGAGAGTTTGAAGTCACCATTTCTGAAACTGCCAAGCCTGCGCCCATTTTTTTACATAGTTGGCGGAAAGGCCGATCAGTGACGCCAGCCATAGGGGCGACGACTAAATTGTTTTTCAGAATATGATGGCCAATTTGCATGCGAAAAATCTTGCAACGAAAAGTTGACTATTTTATACGCAATTCGACGGTTAGGGAACCAAAATCAATGTCTTATTACACAAGACAGGTCGATTAGGCGCTTAGTTTTTGAATGGTAACAGTGTTTTGAAGGGGGTTTTATTTTCTACGCAAGCTAAGATGAGTTTGAATCATACTTTTCGCACGATCTCTAAAGCGCGTTCCATCGCTATCTTTTACCCACATATGTAATAAACCGCTAAAAAATAAATGGGTATCCATGGCCAAATCAGCGGGAGAGTGGTTAAGGTGGACCAGGTTTTGTTGGCGTGCTTCTTCATAGGTCTGTTCAAGTTTTTTAACGATGTCAGAACAATTATCGAGAATTTCTTCAAGTACGAGTGAAAATTCATCTACATATTCACACTTAGTCATAAAAATTTCATAAGTTTGACGCGTTGCTGGATCGTGGTTTAAGACATTAATCGTCGCCAGTAAAAAATTTTCAATGCGTTGCAACGGGTCTAGATTGTGATTATTGACCAGCAGTGTTTCATCCATTCTGTCAAACAAGGGCAGGATCACCTGTTCGCGCATGGCAAAGGACAGCTCTGCTTTGTTTTCAAAATGCCAATAAACAGCGCCACGCGTAACGTTTGCATGCTTAGCAATTTTTTCTAAGCTGGTTTTACTCACGCCATGTGTCGAAAAAACCTCACGGGCTGCGTCTATGATACGTTGCCGAGTAATTTCTGCATCTTCTTTTGTTTTGCGTGCCATGGGTTTGGTACTCGATAATGTTGACGGTTGACTATTTAATTGCAGTAAGCCCATTTACACAGGTTAATGTTTGTATATAATATACATACATTCTTGTATGTATGCAACTGTACCCCAAATGAAACATCAATGATAATAAGAGGCAGCAATGGTTAATTTTACCCACGAAATACAGCGAGCAATTCTTGTAATGAGTATTGCGACACTATTAACAGCATGCGAGCAAAAAGGGGCGCAAGGACAGCAGCCACCTAGCATGCCAGCCATGCCAGTAACCTTGCTAGCGGTTCAACCCGCAACTGTGCCCATCCAAGCTGAAGCGGTAGCGCAGACGGAAGGGGCAAAAGAAATTGAGATTAGGCCTCGTGTTGGCGGCATTATTGTTAAAAAATTATTTGAGGAAGGGGCGCAAATTAAAGCTGGGCAAGCCATGTTTATCATTGACCCAGTCCCTTATCAAGTCAAAGCAACCCAAGCGCGTGCGCAATTAGCACAGCAAAAAGCAAGACTGGAACAAACGAGAAGAGAGGCCGCTCGATTAAAGACACTATTAGCAAGCAACGCTGTCAGCCAGCGTGAATACGATAATGCTGTTTCAGATTATGCGATGGCAGATGCGAGTCTCCAACAGTATAAGGCGCTGTTGCATGAAGCTGAGTTAAACGTTTCTTATGCCAAAGTGAAAGCGCCAGAGAGCGGCATCGCAGGCCGCTTTTTATTTTCTGAAGGCGCATTAGTCAGTGCCAATACCAGTTTATTGACCACCATCATACAAACTTCACCCATCTGGGTGCGGTTTAGTTTTTCTGATTCTGAATTGCAGCAATTAGGGGGCATGCTCAATAACGACCATGTAAAAAAAATCAGTTTAATATTGCCAGACGGCTCCGAGTATAGTGAGTCTGGTCAACTAAACTTTTCAGCCAGTCAAATTGATCCGACCTTAGGTACGCAACAATTAAGAGCTGTGTTTAAAAACGCGGATCAAAAATTGCATCCTGGTCAGTTTGTCCGCATACGCGTAACAACGGGCAAGCGCGATGGTGTTTATTTGGTGCCGCAAACAGCCGTGCTAACGGGTGAGCAAGGCCAGTTTGTTTTTGTAGCCCAACAAGATAAAGATGGAAAAATGACGGCGATGCCACAGCCAGTCCAAGCGGGAGGATGGCGCGGACAAGACTGGGTGATATTAGATGGCTTAAAGCAAGGCGACAAAGTGATTGTCGACAATTTAATTAAGATTCGTCCAGGTGCGCCTGTGATGCCCATGCCACCGAAGCCCAGTGGCAAACCAATGCAACAGACTGATACCAAACAAAAAATCTAACGATAGGTGATATAAGATGACCAAGTTTTTTATTACAAGGCCAATATTTGCCTCGGTACTGTCCATTATCATTGTGCTTTCAGGCTTGGCGGCTGCTTTTCAATTGCCGATTGCGCAGTATCCAGAAATCGCACCGCCAACGGTACAAATTATCGCAAGCTATCCAGGCGCAAGTGCTGAGACACTATCAAAAACAGTTGCCGCTCCAATTGAAGAGCAGTTAAGCGGTGTTGACCATTTGCTCTATTTTAATTCTAGTGCAGATTCTAGTGGCACCTTAATCATTACAGCGACTTTTGATATTGGCACTGATGTTGACCAAGCAACGTTTAATGTAAGTAATCGCGTCAATATTGCTTCGGCACGTCTCCCCGATGAGGTGCGTCGAAATGGCTTAATCGTGCAAAAAAAATCGAATGACATTTTGATGGCTGGCATGTTGACTTCTACCAATAAAGCCCACGACCGCTTGTATCTAAGCAACTACGCTACCTTAAATGTGTTAGATGAAATTAAACGGATTAATGGGGTGGGTGACGCAAGTATTGTTGGTGGGCAAGATTATGCAATGCGCGTGTGGCTGCGACCCGACCGGATGGCGCAGTTAGGCGTTAGTACTACCGATATTGCGAATGCAGTTAATGCGCAGAACAATCAATACGCCGCAGGTAAAATCGGCGCAGACCCAGCGCCAAAAAGCCAACAGTTGATTTACACCGTGACTGCAAAAGGACGCTTGATAGCCCCTGAAGATTTTGGCAACATTATCATTAGAGCTGATGGGCCAAACGGTATTTTGCACTTAAAAGATGTGGCACGAATTGAGCTAGGAGCTCAAAGCTACAACACATCTTCAACGCTCAATGGGCAAACGGGTGTCGCAGTATTGGTTTTTTTACAAAGCGGCGCCAATGCATTAGATACAGCATCGGCCATCAAAGCCAAACTCGATGATTTGCAAAAAGGTTTTCCAGAAGGGATGACTTACGCCATTCCTTATGACACCAGTGAATTTGTTAGCTCGACTATTGATGAAGTTTTTCACACTTTCGGGGAAGCGTTAATTTTAGTGGTGCTTGTGGTGTTTGTATTTCTACAAAGCTGGCGCGCTACACTAATCCCGATTATTGCTGTGCCTATTTCCCTTATTGGAACCTTTGCTGGCCTTTATATTTTTGGCTTTTCTATCAATCTGCTGACTTTATTTGCCATGATTTTGGCCATTGGTATCGTGGTCGATGATGCCATTGTCGTCTTAGAAAATACAGAACGCATTATGCAAGAAGAAGGCTTAAGCCCGTTAGCCGCCGCTGTCAAATCCATAGGGCAAGTATCAGGCGCAGTCATTGCGATTGTGTTGGTACTTTGTGCGGTCTTTGTCCCAGTGGCTTTTCAAGGCGGCATTGCTGGACAACTTTATCGCCAGTTTGCCATTACTGTTGCGATTTCTGTGGTCATTTCAGGGGTGGTCGCTCTGACGTTAACCCCAGCATTATGTGCGCTTATTCTGAAAAAAACACATGAAGAAGAAACAGGCATACGCGCAAACTTCTTTAAAAAGTTTAATCATGCATTTGGTCGATTAACAACTTTTTATACCAGCATAGTCGATATTACTTTACGGCATAAAATCATTGGGGCGGTTGCTTTTGGTGGGTTTGTGCTGGCGATGATATTACTCTTTCGAACTGTGCCAGGCAGTCTTGTACCATCAGAAGACCAAGGTTACATCATCACCGTAGCTGTGATGCCAGATAATGCCACACTGCATCGCACCACCAAAACAACAGAAAACATTCGTGCGGCGGTGGCGCAGAATCCAGCAGTGGCTTCAGAGTTTGTCATCAATGGTTTTGAGTTATTCACAGGCGCCAATAAAACCAATGCGGCGACCATGTTTGTGCGGATGAAAGACTGGGATGAAAGAAAAGCCAGTGCCGACGATATGGTCGGTATTGTGACGGGGATAGGCATGCAACAACCTGATGGCTTAGGTTTTGCGGTTAATCCGCCCGCGATTCGAGGTTTAGGGTCTGCTGGCGGGTTTGAGGTCTATGTGCAAACGCAAAGCGATACGGACCCGATTAAGCTGGCTGCGGTAATGAACGGTTTTATTGATGCCATGCGGACAGAGCCAACGCTGACTGGTTTAAACACGTTTTTTAGACCAACGGTGCCGCAACTTAAAATTGAAGTGGACGAAGCAAAAGCACTTTCACTCAATATCAAGATTGCTGATATTTATACCACCTTGCAAAGCACCATGGGTCAGTTTTATGTCAATGATTTTAATAAAAACGGCCGGACTTATCGTGTGCAATTACAGGCTGAGGCGGACTTTAGAATGCAGCCAGAAGATTTGGGTAAAGTCTATGTAAGAAGTCAGCCAACAGCAGAAAATCCTAATGGCAATATGGTCCCATTATCCGCTATTAGCACTGTTCAAAGCATTGTTGGCGCAGAACAGCTAGAGCGTTTTAATGGACTATTGTCTGCTAAAGTCTTTGGCAGTGGGGCACCTGGCATCAGCTCTGGAGACGCCATTAAAACAGTAGAACGCATTGCAAAAGCCAGTTTACCCGCTGGTTATCGTATTGCATGGTCGGGTCAAGCTTACCAAGAAAAACGCACAGGTAATGCAGCAATGATTGCTTTTGGTTTTGCCATTGTGATGGTGTTTTTGATTTTAGCGGCGCAATTTGAAACCTGGGCGCTACCTTTAGCGGTGATTATGGCGGTGCCATTTGCACTAACCGGCGCGCTCATCGCTGTGCTATTGCGCGGCATGCCAAATGATGTTTATTTTCAAATCGGACTCATCACCTTAATTGGCTTGGCGGCTAAGAATGCGATTTTAATTGTCGAGTTTGCCAGCCAGAAAATGGAAGAAGGCATGCCTGTTGCACAAGCAGCATTAGAAGCTGCGAGACTTCGATTTAGACCCATTGTCATGACATCCATGGCCTTTGTATTGGGCATTGCACCCTTGGTTGTGGCAACAGGTGCAGGTGCGGCAGCAAGACGGTCGATGGGAACAGGTGTTTTTGGTGGGATGATTCTAGCGACATTTGTCGCAACAATCTTCATCCCCTTGTTTTTTACTTGGTTGACCAATGAAAGCAAAATTAGACATCATGGCCATATTGAAGCAGCTACAGAAAAGAGTGCAAAATGAAATCAGTCATCCGTCAATTGAGTGTGATATTGGCTTTGTTGGGGCTACCCAGTTGTACCACATTAGGGCTAGATTATTTCCGACCAAAGATTGCCTTACCCCAAGATTATGGCAACGTGGCATTATCACCCATAAAGGCAATACCTAGCCAATGGTGGACCTTGTATAAAGACCCGACCTTAAATATGTTGGTTGATAAAGCCTATGAAAATAATACGAACATTAAGACAGCGGTCGCTCGAATTGAAGAAGCCGATGCGCAACTGCGTGAAACAGGCGCCTATCTATTACCAAGTGTTGATGTCGGTGCGAACAGCCAGCGTAGCAAAGTGACCGCTGCTGGTGCGTTTCCTGTGTTTGGGCCTAACCCTCGTAATAGCTTTGACATCAGTTTACGTTCATCCATAGAGTTAGACTTTTGGGGTAAATTATCACGCGCAAAAGAAAGCGCTCGCGCACAATATTTATCGACCCTATATGCCAAAGAAACAGTAGCGCTATCAATACAAAGTTTGGTGGTTAATAGTTACCTGCAGATTCGTAGTTTAGATTCTCAAATACAAGATATTGCTAGCAACTTAACTGTTGCCGAAGCATCGCTCGCATTGGCTAAGCAACGTGAAGCGGGTGGCGTTGTATCAATGTTAGACGTCCACCAAGCTGAAGTCGTGAAAAATGATTTGCAGATGCAAATGCAAGACTTTCAGCGTCAAAGAAGGTTAGCTGAGCACGTGCTGATTATTTTGACATTAGAAGAAGTAAAAGTCGCAACAGCGGATTTAATGCAGTTACCGATGCCACCGATGCCACCAGTTGGTTTGCCCTCTGACTTATTAGAGCGAAGAGCAGATGTGATGCAAGCCGAGCAAAATTTAATTGCAGCCAATGCCAATATTGGCTCAGCCAAAGCAGCTTTATACCCCAGCATTTCATTAACGGGTAGTCTGGGGGGGGAAAGCTTAGCGCTTAAAGATGTCTTGAAAAATGCAGCGCGGGTTTGGTCTTATGGCTTAAGCTTAGATTTGCCAATCTTTAACGCAGGACGATTAAAAGCCAAAGTTGACCAAGCAAACGCTAAACAAAAACAAGCCTTACAAGCCTATATAGGCGCAGTGGCGACGGCTTTTAGAGAAGTGAACGATGCTTTGGTTAACTTGCGTCAGTACAAATCTATTGAAACGATTGCAGCCGATAAAAAAGCAACCACAGCCAGCATGTTAACGATTGCACAAAATCGTTACAAAGCAGGCTATTCCAGTTATTTGGATGTTTTAGAGGCGCAACGTAGCCATATTGCCGCGTCACAAAGTTTTGTGCAGAATCGCCAAAACACGTTAAAGGCATCGGTTGATTTGTTCAAAGCGTTAGGTGGCGGCTGGCAAGGTAAACAGATGACGGAGCAACGTAAGCCTGAGGCGCCCAAAGACTAGCCAAGAAATAAATCTTTTCAAATGGTGGATCCGCTTTTATGATGGCGACATGAAATCCGTATCTACCCATCAAATTGCCTTTGCAAGTTTTATTGGCACTGCCATCGAATTCTATGATTTTTATATTTATGCGATGGCCTCCGCCTTAGTCATTGGCCAAGTGTTTTTTCCAGTCAGTAATCCTGCAGTGCAAACGTTAAACGCCTTTTTGACTTTTGGTCTTGCCTTTATTGCCAGACCATTTGGCGCCATTTTGTTTGGTCATTTTGGCGATAAAGTTGGGCGTAAAACCACGTTGGCAGCCTCTTTGCTGGTGATGGGTATTTCAACTTTGCTCATCGGTCTATTGCCAGGTTATGCCACATTAGGCTTTTGGGCACCATTATTGCTGTGTATCTTACGATTTGGACAAGGCATTGGTTTAGGTGGTGAATGGGGCGGCGCAGCTTTGTTAGCCACTGAACATGCACCAACAGGCCAACGTGGATGGTTTGGCATGTTTCCCCAACTCGGTCCATCGGTTGGATTCCTATTAGCAACCTTGAGTTTCTTAGCGCTCACGCTCTTGTTAAGCGAATCACAGTTCAAAAGCTGGGGTTGGCGCCTGCCTTTTATCTTCAGTGCGCTATTAGTCGCTGTTGGTTTATATGTGCGCTTCAAACTGACAGAAACCCCTGCTTTTGCTAAAGCATTAGCCAATCAAGTAACCCATGCCATCCCGATTAAAACGCTATTGCAGACGCACCTTAAGCCCGTTTTGCTAGGGGCAATGGCCATGATTGTTTGTTACAACTTATTTTACACAGCGGCTGTCTTTTGCCTGAGTTATGGCACACAACAATTAGGTATTGCGCGACAAGATTTATTACTCATTTTATGTGTGGCAGTCGTCTTTATGGCGCTGGCGACACCAATATCAGCCTACCTATCCGATTGCTATGGTCGCAGACCAGTACTCATAATCAGCGGCTTAATGGCTGTGTTGCTAGGCTTTGCCATGAATCTATTAATGGCTAGCGCCTCCATCGCCAGCATCACTTTGTTTTTATCATTAGCTTTAGGCTTAATGGGCGCCACCTTTGCACCCATGGGCGCCTATTTGCCTGAGCAGTTTCCAGTGACTATTCGTTATACAGGTGCTGGCTTGGCCTATCAACTGGGTGGTATTTTAGGCGCATCGTTTGCGCCTAGCATTTCACAATGGTTAGCCATTGCGGGTGGCTTGCCTTGGGTGGGCTATTACGTATCTGCCATGGCGACAGTCAGTGTGATTGCTGTATTATTCATGCGTGAAACCGCACATGCCTGACCCGCTTAAACAGCCTGCCAAGGATAGCCCAAAGCTGAAATTTCTTGTTTCAGGATGTGCATCGCTGCCTGCACCAAGGCAGTTTCGCCTTTCATCCCCAGCTCTGTCGTCCGACGTTGATTCGATCGGGGTAAGCTGAAAATTTTAAGTGTTGGATACTGCACTAACATGGCATTCATCAAATCAATCAAATCACTTTCACCCACTTCCGTGACCAAGATAGAAGATTCCAGATAATCTTGTTGATGAAACAAATGCGAATAATACGTATCCAGCACCCATTCAACCATTGGGTGCCCCATCTCTGGAAAGCCAGGCACAAAGTAATGTGCATTCATACTAAAACCCGCGACCCGGTTCACGGGATTAGGAATTAAATCGGCCCCTTTAGGAAAGTCAGCCATTAATACGCGTTTGGGGTAAGCGCTCTCACCATATTGCGCTTCAATATTGGCGACCGCATCCAAATGGCGCTCAATAGCCACACCTGCCGCATCCGCTGCGCATTGGCGCGTATAATCATCGGGCGTGGCGCCAATACCGCCAAAGCTCAACACAATATCACCTCTGTCCATGCTAGCTTTGAACGATTGGGTGATTTGCGTCGGCACATCACCTAAAAAGTGAGCCCAGCTTAATTGCAAACCCCGCGCAGAAAGTAGTTCAACCACCTTATTCAAGTGTGCATCTTTGCGTTTTCCAGACAGGATTTCATCACCAATAATATAAAGACCAAAATTTTGCATAAAGATTATTTTCTATTCACGTTAAGCCATCATACCAGCTTGCTAGGACGTTTGAATATACGATTGGTTTAACGCATCATCGACATTGGGTTAAAATAATCACCTATCGCCAAGAAAGTAAAACATCATGTTGCTTGTTATTTCGCCTGCTAAAAACTTAGACTTTGAAACCCCAGCCGTGACCCATATCGCTAGCCAACCGCGCTACTTAGCACAATCAGCAACCCTGATTGAACAGCTAAAAACGGGTTCAGTGCAAGATGTTGCCGCCTTAATGCACATCAGCGACCACTTAGCTGGATTAAACCTAGGACGTTTCCAAACATGGTCTACCCCATTTACGGCAGATAACGCAAAGCAAGCCATATTAGCCTTTAATGGCGACGTTTATACTGGCCTAGATGCTGCTACCTTAGATGAAGCAGGCTTTGCTTTTGCACAAGGTCATTTACGCATATTGTCAGGCCTATACGGCGTCCTAAAACCGCTCGACTATATGCAGCCCTACCGTTTAGAAATGGGCACAAAACTAGCCAATGCCAATGGCAATGATTTATACGCGTTTTGGGGCGACACACTCAGGCAGTCGCTAGCCGCCGAGCCAGCATTAGCCGATGGCATTTTGATTAATCTTGCCTCAAATGAATATTTCAAAGCAGTAAACGCAAAAGCATTAGATGCGCGCATCATCACCCCAGTCTTTAAAGATGCGAAAAACGGACAATATAAAATCATCAGCTTTTACGCCAAAAAAGCACGTGGTTTAATGAGCCGCTATATCATCGACCATCAAATCACCCAACCAGAAGCAATTAAAAACTTCAACAGCGAAGGCTACTATTTTAGTGCGGAACAATCAAAAGGGGACGAGTGGGTATTTTTGCGCGATCATGATCAATGACTCTTTTAACGCTACCACCCCAGCTTGTTGATTAGATAAGACTCAAACAGCCAATTGCCATGCGGCATAGCCGCCATCCACGCTAAAGGCTTTTTTAAAACCTAAATGGTAAAAGTAATCAGCCGCACCTTTGCTACTATTGCCATGGTAGCAATAAATAATCGCTGGCTTGTCTAGCGCTAAGCTAGCAACAACTTCAGCCACATTTTCGTTTGTCAGATGGATCGCATCAGCGATATGCCCCGCTTGAAAAGCGTGTTCATCTCGAATATCCAACAAAGTGACGGCTTCTGACTGCATCATTTCCACGGCTTCCGATACTGAAATACATTGATACGACATTTATTTTTCCTGACTCAATCAAACGGTTAGCTTTACGGGTTCATTAATGGTGATGGTAAGGCTTCAGTTGTAAACCCAATCAATTAATGCGCGCCTTCCCAATTATTGCTTACCCCAACCTCTGCCAATAGTGGCACATCTAATCTAGCCACATTCTGCATTAACGTAGGCAAGGTGAGCTTAACCAATGCCAATTCGTCGTCCGGGACTTCTAGTACCAATTCATCATGCACCTGCATAATGAGTTTTGTTTGTAAGCCCTCACTCACTAACCAGTTATGCACCGCAATCATGGCGAGTTTAATTAAGTCAGCTGCGGTGCCCTGCATCGGGGCATTAATGGCGGCGCGTTCTGCGCCTGCACGGCGCGTACCGTTAGGGCTATTGATTTCAGGCACCCAAAGGCGGCGGCCAAAGTAAGTTTCGACATAGCCTTTTTCTTTGGCTAGCTCGCGGGTATCGTCCATATATTGGCGCACACCAGGGTAACGAGCAAAGTAGCGGTCAATATAGCTTTGGGCGGCGCTGCGTTCGATATTGAGATTTTGCGCCAAGCCAAACGCACTCATGCCATAGATCAACCCAAAGTTGATGACTTTGGCGAAACGGCGTTGTTCGCTTTCGACCTTTTCTTGATCGATGCCAAACACCTCAGCAGCGGTGGCACGGTGGATATCTTCATGATTGGCAAAAGCCGACAACATCCCTGCATCTTTGGATAAATGCGCCATGATGCGCAATTCGATTTGTGAGTAATCAGCAGAAACAATATGCGCACCTGCTGGGGCAATAAACGCCTCGCGGATACGGCGACCTTCAGCAGTTCTGACAGGAATATTTTGTAAGTTAGGGTCTGAACTTGCCAGCCTGCCTGTAATTGCCACCGCTTGGTTATAGCTGGTATGAACGCGGCCAGTATTGGGATTAATCATTTTGGGCAATTTATCGGTATAAGTGGATTTTAGTTTCGCTAATCCACGATACTCCAGCAACACTTTTGGCAATGGGTAATCAAGCGCTAGCGTTTGCAGCACATCTTCATCGGTACTCGGTTTGCCAGAAGGTGTTTTTTTAATCGGTTTAATTCCCAGCTGATCAAACAAGATTTCTTGCAACTGCTTGGGCGAGCCCAAATTAAATTTTTGGTCGGCTAGCTCGTAAGCTTTATTTTCCAGCGCCATTAAACGCAGGCCAATTTCATGACTTTGTCGATTGAGCATCTCCGCATCAATCAACACGCCATTACGCTCAATGGTATATAAAATCTCCATTGAAGGCATTTCAATGTGACGATAAATAAAGTTGAGTTTCTCATTTTTGGCCAAATGTGGTTGCAGCGTTTGATGCAATTGCAATGTAATGTCGGCATCTTCCGCGGCATATTCTGCAGCAGTTTCAACCGTCACTTCATTAAACTGAACTTGTTTAGCACCTTTACCAGCAACCGCCTCAAAATGAATGGTTGTGAGGCCTAAATGTCGCATAGCCAGGTCATCCATATTATGGGTGCGATGACTTTCTAACACATAAGATTGCAACAGCGTGTCGTGCGCAATGCCGTTTAGCGCCACACCATGATTAGCCAAAATATGTTTATCATATTTGAGGTTTTGCCCCACCTTTTTGATGTTAGGATTCTCTAAAATCGGTTTGATTTTTGCCAAGGTTTCTTGAAACGGCAACTGTACAGGCGCATCAAAATAATCATGCGTCAGTGGCAGATAAGCGGCTTTGCCAGCGGCAACACTAAACGACAGACCAACGATTTGCGCCTGCATCGGGTTTAAACTGGTGGTCTCTGTATCAAAACAAATCAATTCGGCATGGGTGAGTTTTTCTAACCAATCATTCAACTGATTTTGTGTGAGGATGGTTTCATAGTCACGGTCGTTATTGACTGACTCGGCAAATAAATCATGCGTGTTGCTAATCGCGATTTGTTTGGCTTCATGCGTGGCTTGAGAAACAGGCGCTTTGCTTAGCCCTGTTGGTACGACCCCATTTTCATCCATGCTCTCTACATCCCGTTTCCAGCTTCTGAGTTCAAAACGGTCAAACAATGCCAATAGCTTGGGTTTATCTAAGGCACGGGGAGCAAGGTCGGCTAAGTTCGCTTGGCGACCAATATCGACGCGGATTGTAATCAGTGCTTTAGCAGTGGGTAGCCACGCCAAAGCGTCACGCAAGTGCTCGCCCACCTTGCCCTTGATGTCCTGCGCATGCGCCATAATGCCATCTAATGAGCCGTATTCTTGCAACCATTTAACCGCCGTCTTAGGGCCAACTTTTTCGACGCCTGGCACATTATCCACCTTGTCGCCAATGAGCGTTAAATAATCAATAATCAGCCGAGGTGGAATGCCAAACTTCCTTTCTACGCCCGCGACATCCAACACATCATCCGTTCTTCTAAAGGCATCCCGCATGGTATTCACCACGGTAATGTGTTCATTCACTAGCTGCGAAATATCTTTATCGCCAGTAGAAATAATGGTGCGGATGCCCTCGCTTTCGGCTTGTTTAGCCAGCGCGCCAATCACATCATCAGCCTCCACACCCTCAATCATAATCAGCGGCCAGCCAAGCGCAGTAATCGCTTCATGTAAAGGTTCGATTTGCGGGCGTAAATCATCTGGCATAACGGCACGATTGGCCTTGTAGTCGGGATACATATCATCACGGAAGGTTTTACCTTTAGCATCAAACACGCAAGCGCAGTAATCAGCAGGATAATCTTTATGCAAACGGCGTAACATATTGAGCACCCCATGAATCGCACCAGTAGGCTCATTTGCGGCATTGCGTAAGTCGGGCATGGCGTGGAAGGCGCGGTATAGATAGGATGAACCATCAACGAGTAACAAGGTTTTCATAACACAATCTCTAATTTTCACATTGGCTTAGTACGGTATTTTCCCATAACTAGGCAGACTTTATATAATATGATTGAAGCAAAGAAAAAAACCAACCAAAATCAACCCATCATAAGCGCATTAATCAACTCAGAAGGAATAACAATGGCAACAAACAAATTACCACTGATGACCACAGCAGAAATCTTACACAGCGATGAAGAGATGAATGAATCTTGGCATGCTTTTGAAATTATGGCGGAGTATGTTGGTGCAACGGAAAAACTAAAAAAAGTGACGCCTGCCATTTCTATTTTCGGCAGTGCCCGCACCAAGCCCGACCATCCTTACTATCAACTCACCGAAAAAATCGCACGCTTGCTATCAGACTCAGGATTTACCGTTATTTCTGGCGGCGGGCCTGGCATTATGGAAGCAGCAAACAAAGGGGCTTTTTCGGGTGTAGGCCCCAGTGTAGGCTTAAACATTGAGTTACCCTTTGAGCAAGCTGGTAACGGCTATCAAGACATTGGGCTTACCTTTAAAACCTTCTTTTTGCGTAAAGTCATGTTTGTCAAATACGCATCTGCATACATTGTCATGCCTGGTGGGTTTGGCACCATGGATGAGCTCATGGAAGCCATCACATTAGTGCAAACTGGCAAAACGCGCAAAATACCGATTATTCTAGTCGGCTCGCAGTTCTGGGGTGGCTTGTTAGATTGGCTGCAAAACACCCTGATTGCCGAAGGCATGGCGACAACCGACGACCTAGACTTAATGCAAGTGATTGATGAGCCAGAAGCCATCGTTGCCGCCATCTTCAAATACTACGAATCTAAAGGCTTTGAATTGACCTTAGAAGAAAAAATTAATCAGCTTTATTTTTGATGAATCAAAGCTAGTCTAAGCGCTTTTTGTTAGAATAAGTCTTAACTGAATTGTTGATAGGTGGTGTGTAATGGATAAAAAATTATTAATAAGTCTATTGGGTGCGGCAACGATGTGCTGGCCACTACAAAAATTGATTGCCGCAACCCCATCAGATGCACAAATGTTAGAGCAAGTAGAACCGCCACCAAAAGTCATTCCTGGTGAGCCCTTAGACGATGAGCCTGAAATTACCATACGTCAAAAAGATAAAAAAACCATCGAAGAGTATCGTATGCATGGCGAGCTTTACATGATGAAAATCACGCCTGAGCATGGTGTACCCTATTATTTATACAAAGATGACCAACAAAGTGATTGGGTGAACATTGGCCCCAATCCACCACTAGCTGTCCCTAAATGGACTTTATTTAGATTCTAATTTTTAACGATTATAAAGGCTGTCTCTCAAGGTCAGCCTACCTTATTTAAGTTGCTTTTATGTCGGTTTTTACCACGTTAACACTTCAAGAAGTGCAAGAATGCTTGCAAGATTTTTCAATAGGAGAAATCGTTGGGCTCAAAGGGATTGCGGCGGGCATTACCAACACCAATTACTTTGTCATCACGCAAGCATCACGCTATGTGCTGACCATTTTTGAAGCCAACACCATGGCCGAGTTACCTTACTTTGTGGCATTAATGACGCATTTAGCTGCTCACCATGTGCCATGTCCCGCACCCATCATGGACAAACAAGGTCTGGCTTTGCGTCAAATCAAAGATAAGCCAGCCTTATTAGTTAGCTGCTTGCAAGGCACCGACATTCAAACACCTAATGCGGCGCAATGTGCGCAAGTAGGGCGTGTACTGGCACAAATGCATCTCGCAGGCGAGACATTTAAGCTCGTTTCAAAAAATCAACGTGACGCGCAGTGGCGCACCGAAACAGCCGCACAGGTCATGGACCGATTGACTACCGCTGACCAGTCCTTACTAAAGCAAGTGTTAGCCTTCCAAGACCAGCTCGATTTAAGCGCATTGCCCACAGGCGTGATTCATGGCGATTTATTCAGAGACAATGTGTTATTTGAAGGTGAGCAATTAGGCGGTTTTATTGACTTTTACTATGCATGCAATGATGTGCTTGCCTATGATGTAGCGATTGCCGTCAACGAATGGTGTTTAACCGCGACAGGCGCCTTTGATGAACCGCGCCTAAATGCGTTTATGCAAGCCTATACAGCAGTGCGCCCCTTTAATGAAGACGAACAACAAATGTGGCAAGGCCTGTTGTGTATTGCCGCTTTACGGTTTTGGTTATCACGATTATATGATTGGCACTTTCCGCTTGAAGGCGAACTCACGCACGCCAAAGACCCCAATTACTTTAAAAACATCTTGCTCATGAGAGCCAGAACTCAAATGGGATTGTAGCCCTATGGCCCTTTTAACCGCCAGCATCAAAACAGGTTTTAGCTGGATTAGCGAAAGCATTGCCCTATGCCAGCAATCGCCCAAGCAATGGATGTTATTGGCGCTAGCTTATCTGGGTATTTTTGTCTTGCTCCCATCATTACCTGGTTTGCAACTCCTTGGATTTGTGGCGATTATTGTTTGGCCGATATTTATTGCAGTGGCGGTGCGCTTATATCGCAACGCAGAATATCAAAAGCAAGAAAAGCCAGCCGCCATCATGGCGCTGATCCAACCCAAGCTACGCAAGTTATGTCTACTGGGTTTGATCAATTTGGTTTATTTCACAATCGTCAGTGTGCTACTCAACACGGATGTGCAAATGCTAGCCGACCTCCTCGAAAAGCAAGCGCAAGTCAAAGATGAACAGATGCGATTGGTATGGCAAACCATGATGCCCATCATGCTGAAAGTCATCGTTCTGTTTATCCCTTTGATGATGGCGCTGTGGTTTTCGCCAATGTTGATTGCTTTTAATGACTATTCGGTAAAAAAAGCATTGAAATCCAGCATTGCAGGCGTATTGCAGTATTGGGCGGCCATGATTGCCGCGTGGCTTTTGTTAAGTGCAGGCATCGTGGCACTAACTTTGACCACCAGTCTAGTTGCAGGAATGTTGGCCTTGATTCACTTAGGGTTTGCCCAAACGATACTCAGCATGCTGATATTGGCGTGTTTACTAATCAGCATCGCGCTAACGCTGGCTTTTCAGTATGTCAGTTATCGCGATATTTTCCGCGGTGCGCCCATCGCTTAAATCGGCGTCAGCTTAGCAAACTCCAGCGCTAACCACTTAAGGCCTTGCTGGCTAAAATTCACCTGCACCCGCATGTCATCGGGTGAACCTTCATAGCTCACCACGACCCCACTACCAAACTTGGCATGGGCAACGCTCTGCCCCACCTTCCAAGGAATCGCATTCTTTTGTGCTTGGCTCTTATGGCCGGTCATCACATGCGGCATTTCATTATATGACTGACCAGCCCGCGCCATTGGTTTGCTATTAAGCCGTTTAATCAGCTCTTCAGGAATCTCATCCAAAAAGCGGGACGCAATACCATAGCGCACCTTGCCATGTAACATACGACTTTGTGCATAGCTTAAATATAAGCGCTGCCTTGCACGGGTGACCGCCACATACATCAAACGACGCTCCTCCTCCAAGCCGCTAGTTTCGTACATGCTTTGTTCATGCGGACACAAACCCTCTTCTAACCCACTAATAAAGACAGATTTAAACTCTAAACCTTTGGCGGCATGCACCGTCATCAACTGTAAGGCATCATGCCCCACCTCTGCTTGATGTTCCCCCGCTTCTAAGCTAGCGTGAGTTAAAAATTGCGTCAATAAATCTTGGTCTGATTCACCATCAACATTATGATGATTACCAAAATCGCGATTAGTAAACGAAACGGCAGCAGTGACTAACTCTTCCAAGTTAGCGATACGGTCTTCGCCGTCCTTAACGTTCTGATAATAAGCTTTCAAGCCAGAAAAAGTGGTCACTAATTCCGCCACCTCGGCCAAAGAAACGCCATAAGCTTGGTCTGTCATTTCACGAATCAAGCGAACAAAATCGCTGATTTTACCTGTCGCCTTACCTGCGGCCGCCCACAAACTACTATTTTGCTGTCGCGCCACGACTTGCAATTGCTCCAAACTACGCGCACCAATACCGCGTGCTGGAAAATTAATGACTCTTAATAAGGCCGTGTCATCATTGGCATTGGACATCAAGCGCATATAAGCCAAAGCATGTTTGATTTCGGCCCGTTCAAAAAAGCGTAAACCACCATACACACGGTAAGGAAGGTTGGCCGAGAAAAGCGCATGCTCCAAAATACGCGACTGCGCATTACTACGATAAAGCAACGCGATTTCACTTAAGCTAGTGCCTTCAGCCTGTAACATCTTGATTTCATCAACAATAAAGCTGGCTTCATCGTTGTCATTGTACGCTTCGTAAATACGCACAGGCTCGCCTTTGCCGGCTGAGGTCCACAAGTTTTTACCTAAACGATTTTTATTATGCGAAATAATCGCATTAGCGGCATCTAAGATATTGCTATGAGAACGATAGTTTTCTTCTAATTTCACAATATTTTGGACATTAAAATCGGTTTCAAAGTCACGCATGTTACCGATACGCGCACCGCGAAAACCATAAATCGACTGATCATCATCACCCACGGCAAACAGACAATTCTGTTTACCTGCTAATAGTTTTAACCATAAATATTGCAAACGATTGGTGTCTTGAAACTCATCAACCAAAATATATTTAAAACGGGTTTGATAATGTTCGCGGATATGCGCATCACGCGCGAGCAACTCATAACAACGCAACAAAAGCTCGGCAAAATCGGCCACCCCCTCACGCTGGCACTGCTCATCGTAGGCTTGGTAAATTTCTCTCAGTCGTTGCGAATGTGCATCAACAGCATCGACCTGATCGGCGCGTAAACCCGCCTCTTTACAGCTATTGATATAACCCTGCACTTGCTTGGGCGCATATTTTTCATCATCAATATTCATCAATTTCATTAAGCGTTTAATACTGGACAACTGGTCAGCGCTATCTAAAATCTGAAAAGTATTGGGTAAACCCGCTTCACGATGGTGCGCGCGCAATAAGCGATTGCATAAACCATGAAAAGTACCTACCCACATACCGCGGGTATTAATCGGCATCATAGCGGTTAACCGTGTCAACATTTCTTTGGCCGCCTTATTGGTAAAAGTCACGGCCATTAAGCCCATCGGCGAAATCTGCCCAGTTTGAATCAGCCAAGCAATGCGCGTGGTGAGTACGCGCGTTTTGCCGCTCCCTGCACCAGCTAAAATCAAAGAAGACTGATGGGGTAAAGTCACCGCCTCAAGCTGCTTATTATTTAAACCCGCAAGTAAAGAAACGCTATCTGTATGTTGAGTATTCATAGCGTTATTATAGTATGTCCAATATGGATGTCGCAGCTAATCATCAAGTTTAATGCGGCCCAAGCAGCGACGCTTGAAACAAATCGAGACAAAAATTAACACTAAGCATGAACTTCATGCAAGCCATGCGGTCATTATCATTATGGTAACAAGATGAATGTTTGGTTACCTTTCCGCTTTTTCCTCCCCTTAGCGGAAGCCTTTCAAAAAGGCATTTGCCCCAATCTACAGTTTGATTGGGGCTTTTTTTTTGACGGTCAGATTCGCGTCGCCACCACGCTTAGAGCTGCCAATCAATGGCTGCTTGATGGTGTTTGACTAAATAAGCATTGGTCTGAGAAAACAGATGATTGCCAAAAAATCCACGATGGGCAGACAGCGGCGATGGATGCACAGATGACAACACCAGATGCCGATGGGAATCAATGTTAATCCCTTTTTGCTGAGCATAACTGCCCCACAAAATAAACACCAGATGCTCACGGCGTGCATTCAAAGCCGCAATTGCCGTATCGGTAAACTGTTCCCAACCGCGTTTCTGATGCGAGCCAGCTAGGCCTTTTTCTACCGTCAAGGTTGCATTCAATAGCAACACACCTTGTTTTGCCCATGCGGACAAATCACCACTGCCACTCATCTGAATCCCAAGGTCAGCAGCAATCTCTTTTTTGATATTCACCAAAGAAGGTGGCGGCTTCACCCCAGCAGGGACAGAAAAACTCAAACCATGCGCTTGACCCTCCCCATGATAAGGGTCTTGCCCAATCACCACCACCCGCACTTGCTCAAAAGGCGTCTGATTAAACGCATTAAATATCAAAGCGCTGGGCGGATAAATGATTTTACCTGCAGCTTTTTCTTGTTTTAGAAAATCGCGCAAAGCCTGCATATAAGGCTGATGGAAAGATTGCCCAATGACGGCCTGCCATGAAGGGTGTAACTGACCTGATGGATCAATAGACATAAACGTAAAATCTTAAAAGTGAATGTGGAAATAATCGCAACTCAAGCACTGCATGCAAATGGTCGGCGCTTTTGACGCCCAATCAAAGACACCATACGGCTAGCATAAATCGAATTGGCCTAAGGTGCAACCCAACCCACACCAGCGTAATCAACAGCGGCATGTATTTATTTTTGCACCTTACCTAAAGGTCACTGTCATAATCCAATCATTCTTTAAACACAACAGAAACCCACATACATGGCGCAAGCAACTCACAACCCCAAAGACCTACCAACCTCAAAACGCGTTGTTTCGCTCAAAGATTTATGGCCTTTCTTAAAGCCTTATCGCATACAGATGGGCATTGCATTTGTACTATTAACTATTGCCTCAGCCGCCTTATTGCTAGTCCCATTAGCTTTTAGAGATTTAATTGACGTAGGTTTTGGGCAAACCAAAAATGCAGCCCCTACCGTCAATCTGGATACTAAATTCAGCATACTATTTGGCTTAGCGGCCTTTTGGGCGCTGATGGTTGCCGCACGTTACTATATGGTTTCTTGGATAGGAGAGCGGGTGACAGTGGATTTGCGTAGCGGCGTTTACGCCAGCGTATTAAAACAATCACCACAGTTTTTTGAAACCCTACAAACAGGTGAAGTACTATCACGATTAACAGGTGATACAACACTCATTCAAACAGTGGTCGGTAGTTCTGCCTCCATGGGGCTACGCAGTCTATTTCAGTTTACGGGCGGTATGGTGATGCTCGCCGTCACCAGCTTTTATCTATTCTCAATCAACATTGGCTTAATGTTTTGTTTGATTTTTCCTATTACCCTGATTGGACGCTCGGTAAAAAAACGCTCGCGTGAATCACAAGACCGAATCGCCGACAGCGCAGCCATGGCAGGCGAGATACTAAACGCCATGCCTACCGTGCAATCATACACCCAAGAAACCCGCGAAACGAATCGCTTTGCCGACAGCGCTCAACTCAGCTTTTTAACCGCAATTCGACGGGTGAAAGTTAGAGCGCTACTCACCGCAGTGACGATTACCGCCGTCATGGGCACGATTATTTTTGTATTATGGCTGGGCGCGCGTCAAGTCAATCACGGCCTGATGACGGGTGGCGAGCTAGCATCCTTCGTCTTATACGCGGCCATGGTCGCTGGTAGCGTCAGTACAATGGCGCAAGTGTGGGGCGACATCATGCGCGCCGCTGGCGCTACTGAACGTTTGCTCGAACTACTACACACCCAAACAGCCATCCCCGACACGCCAACACCAGCCACCTTAATCAGCACCGTCAAGGCCGACATTCAACTCCATGAAGTGACATTTCATTACCCATCGCGCCCCAATGTGCCCGCATTAAATCGCGTCAGTCTGCACATAGCAGCAGGTGAAACCGTGGCCTTAGTTGGCGCCTCAGGGGCTGGCAAAACCACCATATTCCAGCTATTGTTAAGGTTCTACGATGCGCAATCGGGCACTATTCGCATTAACAACCAAGAGACTAAAGCCATCAGCTTGCATGATTTACGCCGACTAATAGCCATTGTGCCGCAAGACCCGGTGATTTTCTCTGCCAACGTGCTAGAAAACATTCGCTACGGCCAACCCGATGCCAGCGATGCCGCCGTGATAGCAGCAGCAACTGCTGCGCAAGTCGCGCAATTTGTACCGCAATTACCCGATGGCTATCACACATTCCTTGGTGAGCGAGGCACCCGATTGTCGGGCGGGCAACGACAACGCATCGCGATAGCGCGCGCCATGCTAAAAGATGCGCCGATTTTATTATTAGATGAAGCCACCAGTTCGCTCGATGCCGAGTCCGAAATTCTGGTACAACAAGGCCTCAATGCCGCCATGCAAGGCAGAACAACACTGATGATTGCCCACCGGTTAGCCACCGTACAAAAAGCCGATAAAATAGTGGTCATGGAAAACGGACAAATAGTCGAAATCGGCGACGCAAACGCATTGCGCCAACAAGACGGCCTATACGCAAGATTAGCCGAACTGCAGTTTGTCTAGGTCTGCATGCTGCGTCGCAGCACACCTTCGCTCAAGAAGCAAATAATCAGGCCTTGCAAAAGCGTTGTCGGGCTATATGAGTGGTAACCATACATGATGTGCTTGTTGATCGTCGCTTATTTAGTAGGTATCAATGTCTAGCGTTAGCAATAATGTTAAGGTTGTCATTGGTTGTTTCATGTTGTTTTTTCTTTGTTATTTGTGATTAATCGTAGTGTTATAAATTGCTAGCTTTA
>Ga0129324_10000098_pt1 | contig 57275 bp, 85 predicted proteins | sample CPBDNA_7_FD_96879 | JGI IMG/M metagenome (GOLD analysis project Ga0129324, IMG submission 96879) | Freshwater to marine salinity gradient microbial communities from Chesapeake Bay, USA - CPBay_Spr_15_0.2_DNA | ecosystem: Environmental > Aquatic > Marine > Coastal | place: USA: Chesapeake Bay... | reverse complement strand
TTTGTGCGGCATACGCGCGCGCTGCGGCTTTTTGGGCTGCGACATACGCGCGTGCTGATCCCAGTTTGGTGCCGGTATAGCCATATGCTTTTTTGGCTGCCCCGCTTGACACCATAACGCCAATCAGTGCTGCAACGATAGAAACTATATGGAACCCGAGTCTAGTCTTTCTTAGTCTATCTTCGCATTTAAGAGAAGCCCAAATACCGTAACTAGAACCAACCATAGTGCATATAAATGTTACAATAGCCGCAGCCTGCGCCAACTTGGGGTCTATATTCGATAATAATGTTCCCGTATTCTTCCCCGTTGAAGCAATAAGTATAGTTAGTAACATTGTAATAAGTGAACACAGACCTAAAGCTAGCACCCATTTCATGGCTCTGTGCGTTTCTTTATATCCTTTTTTTTTTACACATTTATTATCAATTACAAATCCAACTATATACATTGAGAATGCAATGGCCGCAATAATAAGGGACAAAAGCGGACTAGATTTTTTTATTGCGTCTCCACTTACAGTTGCAAGATTTGCTGCAAGTGTTGGTGCACCTGTAAAATCTGACATGTTATTTAATATTATTAAAGAATAAAATTTATAATATAAATAAGTAAATAACAACAATGGCAGACTGTTCCATATGCTGTGAAACTTTCAACTTACAAAATCACAAAAAAGTATCCTGTCCTTTCTGTGATTTCGAAATATGTAGAAGTTGCACTCAAAGGTATCTCCTTGATTCTGCAAATGACCCACACTGTATGAACTGTAAACATATATGGAATCGTGAATTTGTTGACAAATCATGCACAAAAGTTTTCAGAAACAAAGATCTAAAAAAACATAGAGAAAATGTATTACTGGAAAGAGAAAAATCATACCTCCCTGAAACACAAGAATTTGCTAAACGTGTCTTGCAAAGAAGGTCACTTGCTGAAAGAATGAATGAAATACGCCAAGAGATTCAAAAGCAGCGCCAACTTCTTGCAGACTTAGAAATCAATATGGAAATCTTAGGTAGAGGTCAAACATTACAAGAAGGCGATGAAGATGGCAACAAAAATAGATTTATTCGCAAATGTCCAATTGAAAACTGCAAAGGATTTTTATCTTCACAATGGAAATGTGAACTTTGTGATAAGTCTATATGTTCCAAATGCAACGAAGAAAAGAAAGACGAACACGAATGTGACCAGCAAAATGTAGAGACTATGAAACTTATTAAGAAAGATACAAAGCCTTGCCCTAAATGCGGGACCCTTATTAATAAGGCAAGTGGGTGTTCCCAGATGTGGTGCCCTTCTTGTCATTCAGCATTTAATTGGAACACTGGAAAAATCGAAACTGGTATAATTCACAACCCACATTTCTATGATTATCAAAGGAGAAACGGGGGAAATGCAAATCCAAACAGAAATGTTGGAGATATACCATGTGGCGGTCTTCCTGATATAAATGAATTAAATGCGTTTTTTAATAAACCATCACAAATTCGAAATAGAGGTTTTAATCATTATAGGAATCATCATCAAATTACACCATCTCGTGAAAATCTAAATGAAGAAGAACAATTTATATATGATTCTCATAGATTGATTATTCATATTGAAAATGTAGAACTTAGATGGACTTTTAGGGAGATTGTTGTAAATAATCAAGATCTTCGCGTTAGATATCTTCTAAATGAAATAAATGAAGAAGATTTTAAGAGAATTATTCAACAACGCGAAAAAAAATCAGAAAAGACAAAAGACATTATAAATATTCTGAGAATGTTTTCATTAACATCTTCTGATATGTTAAGGCAACTTGTTTTGAAACACGTGTCAATATCTGATTATTGTAATGAAATAAACAATTTAAGACAATATACAAATGATAATCTTACAGTTATAGGCGGAAGGTATAGTTCTAAAACATATTCCATATCTAAAGATTGGGAGTTTATTTAAATTAAAAATGTCTTCCATCAAAGTGAAAGAATTTGCAAATCATATTTATAAAACATTAGGACCTGGTCACAGTGAACGAATATATCATAATGCAATGGAAGTTATATTGAGAAAAAATAATATTCAATATGAAACTGAAAGAATAATTCCGATCGAATTTGAAGGACATGTTATAGGAAACATGAGAGCTGATTTAATTATTGAAAATAACTTGATCGTAGAACTCAAATCTGCAAAAAATTTAAATTTATTAATGAAACAACAACTTGAAAACTATATAAAACTTACAAATATTGAGAATGGAATTCTAGTAAATTTTCCGCAATCTTTATCAACGGAATGTGAGTTTGTAGAAAAAAATAACAATATAATATAAATGACTAAAAATTTAGGTTTAACTATAGGGCTCTCATTTGGGGCGGCTTTATTCTTATTAATTGGTATTGCTGGAAAAATAAAACTAAATTGGGACAATAAAAAAATTATAATTATTTTATTTATCACAATTATTTTCAGTGTATTTGCCGGACTTGCTGGCACCGGAATTTTACCACCGGATGAAAGTGGTTCGGGTGGTGGAAAAGCTGCCAATATAGAAGAGTTTAATCAAAAACAAGAAGATATTCACAACGAAAAAGATTGTATAGATGATATTTCAAACCCAGATGCTAATGGATTTTACGGAACCAATAAAATGGGAAATTGTAGGCTTGTAAGGTGTAATAATGGTTACATTAAAACACCCGATGATAGATGTATTTTAGAAGCAGATGCTTCTGACATTGAAAATGTCGACTGCCAATTTTATGATAAACCAGTCACAATTAATCCAAATAATAAAGAAGATCCAAATTGTAGAATTATTTTTCAAAAACCATTTACAGGATCAGGAACTGGACTTTCCTGTGCAGAATATGTTTCTAATTACAAAAGTGGAATATCACAGGCTGGTTTAATGCAAAACTTAACATATACAGATAGTTACCCAGACCCCACGAACGAAGGTAATAATTTTGGAGCGATTTATTTACCAAATAATGGTAGTGTTCCTGATATTAGTCAATGTGTGCCAGAAGGCGGTGATGAAAGCGTAATGGCCAATTATGTAAGAGATAATTTTTAAAATTTTATTTATTTATATATATATAATGGAACCATCGACAAAAAGTGACACTGTCGCTGCTATGCAACAACGTGCCGCTACCGCTGCCGCTTATGCAAAACAAAACAAAATAAAAGTAGCTGCTGTTATTTTTGTTTTTTTACTCTTTTTAGTGTATATAATTGTTTCCGCAGTTAAGAAGAATTGGAATTTATTTAGTTCCAGTTGGTGGACTAGTGGGTTTACAAAGAAATGCACAGCAGACCAATTAACAACACTTAACGCAGAAAGTGGCACTATAAAAGATTCAAACTGTGTAGTTAGTAATTGTTTAACTGGTTATACTCTAACAGATGGTGTTTGTGTAAACGACGAAGAAACCGCAGCGGCAGCGGCAGAGGCAGAGGCAGAGGCAGAGGCAGAGGCAGAGGCAGAGGCAGAGGCAGCGGCAGAGGCAGCGGCAGCGGCTGACACTTGCGCGGAAGACACTACAACATTTGTAAGGCTTACTGAAATTACAGACCGAGGCGACAACCTTACAGATCTTAAAAAACTATATAATGTTTTTGCAGATGGTGATATGTTTGATTCAAGTAAAATACCTAATAATACAAACGGCAACCGTTTCATGCTTAATATGAATGAATATATAGAAAATACTAAACCTTCTAAAGCTTTAGCCTCTGGTTGTATATTTGGTATTTATCTTATACCTACTAAAGTAGTATTTTATAGAAGAAATAAAGATGGGTCGCAATTCGAAATTTTAATTGAAGAACTTATTGAAGATTCGACTGATTCGACTGATTTAAGACTAAATATAAGAAATACTGATGGAGTTATGTGGTTAGGTTATGGAGATGATGACGTAGATTCTGCTATATGGAAGCGTGATCCAGCCGAAAGCAACCGCCCATTATAAACTGTGCGATGGAAATTAGATTCAGATCTCACTTGCCCTTATATATTTATACGACCAGCATCTGGAGAAAGCGATGGCTCATTTCCAGCTGGTTACACTGGTATAGTAAAATTCAATATAATAGGGGGTAGTGCTTGTTCTTAAAATTAATTAGTTGGTATATATTCCCATTGAAGTTCTTTGCATATTTTTTTCCATATCACGTCCTGTTGGTGAAGTTTTTCCTTTGATTTTAGTAAAGGGAAGAATGGAAGGTATTCATCTTCTTCCAATAGTTCACAAAATTTATATAAAACATACGAATAACTTAAAAAATTGTTTCTTTCTTGTGGGCAATGTTTTTTAAATGGTTCTTGAATTTCTTTAAACATAAATCTTAACCTGCCTTCTAATGCAATTGACATTTCGGGTGGTTTTAATCCATTTAAAAGGTGTGTAATATGTGTGCTATGTTCGTAGTATTTTGTAAGTTTTAATTTTTTTAATAATTGTCTTACTTTTTCTCTTGTAATTTCATTGATTTTCTTAATTTTTAATTTCTTAAATTCTGATTTTAACTGTTCTATAACTTCTTTTGGTATATTTGTAGTTTCTCTTCCTTGAAATTGTAATATCCATTCATTAAGGTGATTTTCTTTCTTGTATCCACATTGTGTTACTATATTATCATTATGTTCTTGTTCTTCTGCGTAAGTAAGTTCTTCTGTATGTGTATGAGTAGCGACTCCGCAATCCATGCATATTGTATCTGAACTTGAATCTTCAAAATATGTATTTGATGAATTACATGCCTTGCATTTATCTACAAATTTGTAATTGTGATTTATATATCCTCCTTTTATTTTTTTTATCTCTTTTGCTGGTCCGGGGCCTTTATATTGTTCTACGTCTCTCAAATAATCGTAATATATCTGTTTTCTTTGAACACCTTCAGTTGTAATTGTATTAAAAACTGGATCAATGGTTTCTTTATTTGTGTTATCATTTACAAATCCAGCATGTCTTAATAAATAAGGAACGCATCTAGCCATATAGCCATGCATTTCATTTTCATATTTTTTTTTATTATTTGGATCCTTAATAATAAGTTCATCCCAGTTATGTATTTTTTTTTCATATACACCTAAAAAAGTTCCATCCATATTTAAAGATAATGGTAACTTATCTTTTAATATGTTTAATAATATATTAAAGAAACTTTTTATAACATTTATTGGTTTTTATAATGACTTATTTAAAATTTTTGAATTTCAAACGTATAAATTGTGTATGACATATAGTTATGATGGCAAAACACACGACAAACACATGACAAAATTTTGGCTGAACGAAAATAAATACTGGTCAAAAAATGGAAATTATGAAGAACATTTTTGTGACGTTACTAAAAAATATAAAAAACAATTGGAACTATTTTCTCCAAAAGGTGTTGATAATATAGTATATTCAATCAAATATTATTTCAATAATAAGAAATATACATGCATTACTAAAGATCCATGTATATCAATACCAAATAAAAAGAGTTTCGGAGCTACATTTAGGCTTCCCTTAACTTCGGTCGAACTGCTAGATTCTGATAAAAAACCAGTTATAAATGTTACTAAAAAATATTTAAAAGTTATTGGACCCTATAATGATTTTCATAATGCAGAAGATATATTTATAAAAGATTTATTTTATTTTGATGATTATGAATATATTAAAACTACAAATACCATAAAACAAGAAAAAATTATAAATAAGAATTCTAGTCCTCATTTACTTTTGTAGCTAGGTAAAATTTAAGTTCTCCTAGATTTGCTACACTGTATTTAAGGATTAAAAATCTCATTTCTTCTTCCATCATAATTTGAACACTTGAACACAAGCCAGTAGATTTTGTAAACAAATTCAAATATTTGAGTGAATATGTCCCAGACAATTTTCCTTCAAAATTTTCATTGTCTACACATTCTATGCTTGTTTTCTGTTCTGCAAAATCACCATCGCATTCAAATATAATTTGATTGTTTTCTCTTGTGATTGTTATTTCATTTGAAATGTTTGTCATGTCCCTACAAATTCTCTGAAATTCGTTTGAATTCATTACAGTAGTTACTTTTGTGTTTATTTCCGGGATTTGAATTTTATCTTCATCAATTTCCAATAGTTTCAAACTAAATTGTGTTTTTAACTTTTTGAGTTCGTTTTCTATTTTGAATGAAAGAAATTCTGGATTGTAAGACATTGACAAAGTGTCATTATTCGTGATTGGTTTTAGAAGTTTAAAAGAATTTGTTATATTTATTCCCGCCACACATTCATTTTTACAGTTATATTCTTCAAAATTTTCAGCATTTAAATTCAGGTCTACTAAGGCGGCTCTTGCTGTGTCAAGTGTTCTAATAATAATACTTTCCGATGTAAAATAGACGTTAACATCATTCAAAATGTCTTTGAGAACTTCAAATATAGATTTAAATGAACTAGCTTGAATTGTCTTAAGGTTCATTTTTTTTTAATTTAATAATGTTTTATTTCTTTATTCCTGTTTTTGTTGGTATGCTTGCCCAACATCTCGTGTTATTTTCGCCTTTAATTCTTCTGTCATTATAGGTTGAAGAGATTCTCCGTAATTTTCTAATGAGAATAAATTATCAAACCCGGTTTCGTTGTCTATTGAACACGAGGCGGCGCTGCAATTTCCAAGTGAACAATTTTCAATTTCATCTGGTAAAAGAGATGTGAACCATTGAATAATTTCCATTCCTACTAAAATTTTCCCATTTGAAGTAAGTAAAGTTGGAACACTTTTGATTTGTTTTTTATATTGTTCAGGAACGCCATATTCATTTACATTATGATATGATACAAGAGCCTTTATTTCATCGTGTATATTTATAAATTGTAGAATGTTCATAGAGTGTTTGCATTTTGGACTGTATATCAAAAGAGACGAAGTCATATTTTAATATTTGTATATTTTTTTAATTATTTTTTTTTCAACGCATATATAATAATAAACGATGAACATTTTGTTAATAATTTTATTGGTCGCTCTTGCATATTTAATATTTACTAACCAGCAATGCGGCAGGGAGAAATTTGTGGAGGTTTTCGCAAAAGCTGGGTATGAAAAAACAAAAGATGAATTCCAGATAAATATTGATTCTAATTTTAATGAGATGGATTTTAAATTAAATGATAATGTTTCAATAACACACGATGAACTAAGAATGTGTTTAGTTCCCACAATAGAACTTATTAAGAAAGAAACGGGACTATGTGTTTCTCCCGTCGAAACAACTAAAATAAAACTTTACCAAAACAATGATAATAAAAAACTTTATAAATGCAAATTCATGTTTATGGTTACAAATACTGGTTTTCCATTTGGTTTTGGGATTGAAGTCGATGTTATAGATGGTAAAATTATTAAAGCTCAGACTCAGACTACACGTTCAAACACCCTGAAACCATTTACTCCTGAATTAGGTGAAAATTTTCTTCCAGTGAGTGAATTATTTGTAAAACCAAATCTAGCATATTAGTAAATGTCAGGGATTACAATTGACGAAATAAAAAAGCTTGAAAAAAATAAAAAAGATTTAAAAAAGGAAATATATAAAAAGATTTATGAACAGTTTAATAAAAAAATTAGACATTCAGTTGAGATAGGTCACAAACAAGTTGTGTTGAGAGTTCCCCTATTTTTATTAGGGTATCCTTCTTATAATCTAAAAAAGGCCGCTGATTATTTGCAACGTCAATTGCAAAACGGTGGGTTTATTATAAATAGACTGACAGACATAGACATATATGTATCATGGGATTTTAAAAAAAATAAAAAGAAAACAAACAATTCAACAGAACCAAGTATTCCATCCGTTTTAACAGAAGAAGATGATTCTCTTCCGTCATTAATTAACCTTAAAAAATTAGCTTCAAAATATAAAAAATCTGCGTAATATATTTTTAAACTTTTATAATTTATTATAATAATAATGGATTCAAGTAGTTTAAATGTCCTTGTTGAAGCGAAAAAGGAATACCTTACTCAGCTATATATCGTTATATGCCCTGCGATGATAGAGATTTTTGAAGATATTTATAATGAATCTGTAAAAATTTCAAAAGGGAAAAAAACACTTATCCAGTTTCAAAAATTATTGAAAGAAGTTGCTAATTGGAATGATCACATGGTTCATAATAATGCAAATAAAATTTTATCATCTTGTAATTGGTTTAATGATTTATTGGCTGCAGTTTTTGTTAGTTCTGTAAAAATTCTTTCGTCGGTGAGGTTAAATGCGGATGGGAGTAAAATTTCTTTAAAGATGCCCAATAACAAAGTATTTATCCACGGGTGCTTTATAACAGCCGCAAAAGATTTATATAAAAATCCATACATTTATCACAATGAAAGTATCGAACAGGAAAGAGACACCGAGCTGACACAACGTTTTTCTAAATGTATCGAAGCTAATGTTAAAGAAATGTTACCAGTTCAAGAAATTCTAAGATCGTGTATGTCACAGACAAATAATCAGGAAAATATCGATATCGAAAGCACGATGGGCGAAGAGGACGAAGAGGACCCAGAAGTATTGGATGAAGAAGAATTTGAAAACGTCGAAAATAAACCAGCGGAATCACCGGAAGAACAATCACCCACTTCGACAGAAGAATTGGCACCAACAGAAACCGAACCACAGGAAGGGGAACAACCAGATACAAGAAATATAAATTTGAATAATAAAAATAACAACACCGAAAATGAAAATAACGGCGAAGACGATGTATTATTTCCAGACGCCAAATGATAATTCAAAAAAATAAATAATTACTATATATTAAAAAATGGAATTTGCGGAATCATTAAAAGAACCCTTTTCGGCAGCGATTTTTGCAGCTTTTGTGGTTGCTTTATATGTTCATATAAAAGCTAGAATGAATAACGAAGGCAAACTAAACCCCGCTGACTACGTAAAGCCCGCCTTATTAGTTGGTATGTTGGTATATTTTATAGTTCAGACAGGAGTGGGTGCAAAAGAAACAATTTTAAACGAACCTTATTAAAGAATAAATTTATTATATGGATATAATTGAATAAACAATGTCTTCGGTTTCCGCATGGAACGATATGATGGAGCAGTTTCTAACTGAACTTGGCGCTTCATTTCCAGAAGAAAAGGCAATCAAAAAATATCAAACTTCATTTGACATTTTGCGAAAGTCAAACCCTCGAAAATGTGTAGAGGGATTTATGGCTGAAGCATCAAAGGTTCAGGAAAAAATTATGAACAAGGAAGATAGTTTTTTCTTGGACAGTAAAAATCAACACATATCTTTTATCAGAGAACTAAACATTAAGTCTCATTGGACACCCGAACTTTCAGAAAAGACAAAGGATGCTATTTGGCAATATCTTCAGACTCTTATGATTCTTGGAACAACAATTACAATGATTCCACAAGACACTCTAAACAGCATTGAGAGTATTGCATCAGATTGTGCTAATAAGATGCAGTCTGGAAATGGCGGCCTAGACCCGAGCGCCCTCACCGGATTGTTTTCATCGATCAGTGGTATGATGGGTAATGGATTCCTAGAAAAAAAATAAGGTTTTATATTAAATAATGACTGACTGGTTTTCAGATCCATACGAACTTTTTAAAACAAATAAACTTCTGAATTTTTGGCCAACAAATACACAGACACCCGAAGAAAGAATAAACGCGACAACACGATTTATTCTTTATACGTCAGTTGTAGTTTACTTAATTAAAAGAGATGCTAAAGTTTTTATTTTTGCGATGATGGTTATAGGTGTTTTATTTGCGATGCATAAAACAAATGTTATTTCATCAGGAAATGGCTCCAGACCAACTAATATTGAAGAAGAGAATACATCGTGCCAACTTCCTTCGTTTGATAATCCTATGGCGAATGTTTTAATGTCGGATTACATTAAAAATCCACAAAGGCCATCTGCGTGCTATTACCCAACAGTCCGCGAAGGCGTAAAGACGTTTTTAGATAATACATTTCAATACGACGCGGGTAGATCTAGAAGCGCTTTACCAGCTGTTCAGAGAAATGCCGCATCTAGACAGTTTATCAGCGCACCTGTAAGTTCAATCCCCGGCGCACAAACTGATTTTGCAGAATGGTGTTACGGCAAAAAGCATCAGCCCATGTGCAAAGACGACTCGTCCATGTGTGACCCAAATGCGAGAGGTGTTCAACTCGACGCATTTGGTGGGTTAGATCCAAACGGCGACATGAGAACTGGAATGTTTGGAGGGGGTAACGGGCGTCCGGGCACAAGTTATTAAAAAAAAAGTTTATTTATTATAATAATAAAAATGGACCCTTACAGTTTAAATACAAGTAATTTTCTTATAGATAATAAAACTGTCCCCAACAATTGTGCGAATGATGTTATATTTAATTACCCAAATCCATCATCTTTGAATACTTGTTGCCGACCCAATACAATGCTTTACGGAACAGCTCCATATAAAGCCGGCAAAGGTGCACCAAATGATTTGATAATGGTCGAAGATGAACTTAGACCACAATCAACTACTCAATTTGGAAAAATATATCTTGATAATACTTCTGGCGGTTTTCACCCTATCCAGGACATGACTTGTAGCACACCTTTAAGAGTTCATGTGGCGGACCCGAGTAGCACTCGCGCACAAGTTCAAAATGGTTTATTCTCAAGAAGATACTGTAAAAATTAAATATTTAAATATTAGTAATAGATAATAAATGGCTGATCCACTTTCTATAGCGGCCATAGCTGGCCTTATTTTTGCAGCTAGAAAATTTTCAGAAAAGGGTAATGTTCAACTTGAACAAAATGGAGAAAAATTTCAGATAGAGACACAGGAACAAGATGTAAATAATTTTAATGATCTAAATAGATCTGTTATAACAAATACTTTATCCGGATCAATCGGAGATCGCCCCGGAATAGCCGGACACGGTGTAAGAGATTTCAGAAAAGAAATCCAACCAAGTTTTGGTGATGTTGGGTTCATTAATTACACAAACGGCGAACCGGTTCACGATTTTAGAAATAGACCATATGTTTCTAATCAAATGAACAATTTCTCACCAGCAGAAAAACAACTTGTTGGTAGCGGTTTAGGTGTCGGACCGGATGTCCCAGCATATGGCGGGCATCAGCAATTATTTAGAGTAAATCCCAATAATGTGGGTGCTTATAAACTAACTACATTACCCGGGCGTTCCGGTCCGGCTGTTGATGTGACAGGTGGAAGAAGAGCAGCTATTGGAGAACTTACACATAATATACCAGAGAAGACGGCATTTTTACCAGAAAGGCGTCCCAATGTTCCCGGAAGAGCTCAAGGTCAAGGCGGTGCTTTAACAGGTGTTTCGGTAAGACAAGAATACGAGAAGTCCAAGAACACAACGAACAGAGCTGAAACATCGTTAAGACAGGATGGTCTTGAATTTGCGCCGGCGCAGAAATTTATTCCATTTGGGTCGGTATCAGACGAACCGACAAGAAATAAAGGAGACTTGAACACGAAAGAACTTAAATATAGAAATCAACCAGCGCCCGGTATTTCAAATTTTCGAGGGGGATATGAAAATAACCCATTGTCTAAATTTTTAGAAAATAATGATAAAAATTTTGCAGATTTTGGAATCAGAGAAACCAATAGAAGAGGTAAGAATGATAGAGAAGGAAATCCAGGAAGAATGAATGTCAGAGGAGATGCTTTAAATCAAGGTGGCTTAGTAACATCTGTAAGATCGGACACAGGCAGAACAGACGGCAGAACCGGTCCAGCGAATGGTTCAAGTGGTGGAAGAATGCAAAATTATACCCGTGATACATATTATCAATTTAACGCATATAAAGGTAATTCAAATCCACGCGCGACATCAAGAGAATTAAATGTAGCAAAAGACCAATTAAATGAAAACCCTTTTGCCCATACATTAGGTTAAAAATAAATAAATAAAGAATTTAAAAAAAAATAAATTTATTAACATATTATTTTTGTTATATAAATGTTAATAAATAAACAATGGATGTATATTTAGATGTAGAAAGTGACGAAAGAAATCCAATAGACTATCCAAAAACAAATGATTACGTAATCAAGTTAAATAGGGAATTGTATAACGTTACAAACATTAAATTAATTGGTGCACGTGTTCCGTTTTCGCAGCCATTAATTAATGATTATAATAATACATTTTCTGTAAATGATACAACAGTAACTTTAGAAAATAGAAATTTTAACGATGGATTTGAACTTGCAAATGTTCTTAAAACAAGTTTAATTTCGCCCCCATATACGTCTAATGTTGATCTAATCGAATTTAACTCTAATACAAACTCATTAACATTTTCAAATACTCACGCAGACCCAACTAGCACAATTAATTTTAATTTTTACAGTGGGGAAAATGGATATAGCGTGAAAAATGATTTTGGAACTCCTGCATCAGTTATTGGTTTTAACCATAATGATCAATCTGGTAAAATATTAAAAGGTGGTGTTATTGATTTGTGTGGTCCCACATCATTAGTTATAAGATTAACAACAAATTCAAATGATATTAAAAAACCTGTATATAATGTTGGAACTTCTAATGTTGGATTATTAGACTACACTGAATCTATATATTTTGGAAGAATTATAACAGACAAAGATCATCATAAAAATATTTTAATTTATACAAATCAATATCCAATTGAAGAAAATTTTTATAAATCTCCTGAAAAAAGTATTTCAGAATTAAGAGTTCGTTTTTATTATACTTTAGGCACAAAGCTCGTTCCGTATGATTTTGGAAATAGAAATCATACGCTCAAGTTTAAAATAACATGTGCATTGGAAAAAAGGTCTACATTAGATAAACAAAATACCTACACAAAGAAATTACCACCTCCTATAAAACTTCCCAGCCTTGAACCAGAATTAAGAACAAATAAAAAATTAATTATAAATGTTCTTTTTGTTCTGCTGACTATTGGTTTATTATTATTATTATTTAAAAATCCTACTATAAAAGTAGATGCTTAACCGGTTACAGCAAACACGGGCGGCGCCGGCTTCACTACACGTTTAGACACACGAGAAAGCACTAGGAAGATTACTACAGATAGCAGTGTAGTTAGTAGCGCTGTTAAAGAGGCGTTTAGAACACCATTCTTCTGGGTTGAAATGACCTGTGAGACAAGAGCACGGACAACGTCCATCCACGCCAGCGCGGCGGCGAATGAGAAGCCCGTAACAATAGTATTCAATGATTGTTCTTCAACGGCCTGGCCTACATTTCTAGCTTGTTGCATAACCATTTTTATATATTATATGATAAATATAGAAAAAAATTATGCCTCATCTTCGAAATCATTATCCTCCTGTAAAATTTTATAATGTCCTGTCTTTTTTTTCTTTGGTCTAATTCCTAATAAAGAGTTATTCTGTTCTCTTTTAATTGGCACGACATATTCCTCTGTATCGCTTGCTGAAAAGTTAGACTCTGAATCAGTTTCCAAATCGTGAGAACTTTTTTCGTCTGACGAAAATGCATAATATTCAGTTTCAATTTCTTCGTATTCTTGATCCGAATCCGATGTTTTCTTTTCTGAATATATATCCGAATACTGTATAGTTTGTTGGGTAATTCCTTTTGGGTCTGATGTATTTATTTTTTTTGAACCTGTAACTATCTTTGAATTATTCATCTAATTACATTTAGGCATTTTTATCTACCGCTTTTTTCAGCATCTCTTCTATGGGGCTAGATGGAATCCAACTATCCCAATTGTCGAATGCATCATTTACCTTGTTATAAAGTTCGTTATCTCCTGAATATCTTGTAAAATCATCTTCATTTTCTTCAACCGTTTCAATTTCTTCTTCGTCTTCTTCATCGCTATCTGATTCTTTTTCATATATCTCAGGAAACAAAGAACCAACCTGTCTTCCTGTGATATTTATAGCACAATATCTTAGTGCATACTGAAGATCTGCGCCCGTCATAATAGTTCTGTTGCACGCTTTTGAGTATTCTGCTGCCAGAATCATTGCACTTTCCATCACTGGCAGAAGAATCTCGATAGATGCATTAATAATTTGGTCTTCCATTGTATAATTAAATTATATTATTGTCGATAAACAATAACCCAGCTAAACCGTGTTCAAACCTTATTATATTATAAGAAACTGCATAAATCCTTATATCTCTTTTTTTAGTTGATTCTGAAAGTTCCAAACTTAATATTTTGTTTTGGATTCTACTCATGTTAATCTGTCCAGTTGGAAAATAACTTTCTGGATCCAAAGAGAAACTATAAGTATAAAATTTTCTATCTGATTTAGGAACTCTTGTGTGATGAAGCATAGGTTGCAATGCGTGTAGAAATGACGTGTCCGCTATTTTATCATCTATTATCTTTTCGTCATTAAATTCTAGTTTCATATTTAATAGTTGATGTTTCAATAAACCTTCTGAATCATTATCTGGATTTTCAAAGTTAAACCAATCATTTCCTGTAATAATATTTGATTCAATTTGGTCGCTGTTTTGTATTACGGTGTAGATTTCCTTGACAGGATTTACAAAACCAAGTCTAAATTTAGCAGTGTTTTGGTTTTCCACTATAGAACTTTTTGACAGTTGAACTTGAGTAATTAAATATTCTAAACGAGAATTCAAAATATATTTATATTCTTCGTCGTCTAAAAATACATATTCTACCGGAAGTGTCGCATTAACGAGTTGAACATTTGGAAAATTTTGTGTATGTGTTGGATCTGTTGGATCTGTATTTAAAACTAAATTATCAATTCTTCTTATTTTAACATGGACTTCTACTTCTTGCCTTGTCAGTGCAGAAATGGGAATTGAAAGTGAATCGTGATTATTAAAGTAAAATGGCAAAGGAACTACAAAAGTTCTTGGATATTTTCCATATTTTCCAGATGTTGTTGAGCTTGCAACACCCAAACCTAATCTGGAATCAGTTGACCCAACTAAATATTCAAGTGATCTTTGTTTGGAATCTGACACATATAAATTATTATAAATTTCTATATATTCACCGGTCAGTCTTTCTATTAGTTGGCCACCTATGATTAAATCTGCATAATCAATAATAACATTTCCTATTGAATTTGTATAAGCTAGATCGTCATTTGGTAATGCAGGAAGTTCGAAACGAAAATATAATTTTCTTACAAGGTCACCTTTTCTAGGAATAATACACCTTACAATTGTTCCGAATTCTGCCGTTTCTTCAAAAGGATTATCTAAAGTTTCAAGAGCAAATTTAGTATGTCTTTTATAGGTCTGCTGAAAAAAAGTTATTTCTGGATTATCTGTTAAATAATAATCTTGAATTCCTGTGCTTGCAAGTTGGATTCTTCCACTTGACATATTAATTTAAACTGAGAAAAAACCTTCTGTAATTTTTCTACACAATTTCTAAAGAATATGAATATTCAATTAAAAAAATTTAAACCAGAAAAAATGGCAGATGATAAAGTTTGTGTTTTTATTGGAAAAAGAGGCACAGGAAAATCAACTTTAGTAACTGACATTTTATATCATAAAAAACATCTTCCAGCAGGGATTGTTATGTCGGCCACTGAAGAAGGTAACCATCACTATAAACAATATGTCCCAGATTTATTCATTTATGGTGATTATGAAAGAGAAGCAATAGAACGAGTGCTAGAAAGACAAAAAAAACTTATATCAGCAAATAAAGGGACGGGGTCTTTTATCTTGTTGGATGATTGCATGTATGATAGAAAGTTCATGAAAGATATTTGCATCAGGCAATGTTTTATGAATGGAAGACATTGGAAATTATTTTTCATGCTCACCATGCAATATTGTATGGACCTTACACCGGATTTAAGAGCGAACGTTGATTATGTTTTTATTTTGAGAGAAAATGTTTTACAAAATAGAGAAAAATTATATAAATCTTTTTTTGGTGTTTTTCCAACACTTGATATGTTTAATCAGGTCATGAATGCGTGCACCGAAAATTATGAATGTTTGGTATTGGATAACACATCTAAAAGTAATAAAATAGAAGATTGTGTATTTTGGTATAAAGCATCAATGAGAAAAAATTTCAGAATTGGTTCAGACCATTTATGGAATTTTCATAAAAAAAACTATAATTCAAATCAAGATACTAATGTAGACCCTAGAAAAATCCAAAAAAAACAGGCTTTAACAGTTGTAAAGAAGAAATAATCTCGCGTCCAAAAAAAAACAAGAAAATATCTATTTAATACTAATATTTAAACATGGATAACATACAAACTATGAACTTAATGAATAATTCAGAAGAATCTGGAATGGTTTCTATCCAAAATTCTCAGCCACCGCCGCAACCACAAGTTGAAATCGAGCTGAAAAAAGTTGAAAAAAATATATCACAAGATAATAAAAGAGAAAGTAAAATGGATTCAACACCTTTAGATGAAGTTATGGGAATGAATGAACCGGCGCATTTTCAGTCGCCTCCTCCCCAGGATCCACGAGCCATCCAGTCACCTATCCAAGCTGTCCCACAACCACAACAAATGCCCGTTGCACCAGGGCAACAGCCGACCGATTCACAAAAAGCTCAGTCCGGAGATAAAAAATTCATGAATTTAACTACCGAACAAATCGAAGCTCTGATGGTTGGGTTCATCTGTGTTCTTGTATTTTCGCGACCTTTACAAGAAAAATTGGTTCAAATTGTCCCTCAATACCTAAATGAAAATGGTTCAAAGAGCACAATTGGTTTGGCCGTAACCGGTCTAATCGCCGCTATTCTATTTTTCTTAGGAAGAAAATTCCTTATGAAAAATTAGACTGAACATACAAAGGTTCAAGATATGCACCAGTAAGAAATATAATTAAAAAGAATATCAAGTAATACCCTGCATAAATAAATGCAGCAGTTATTCTATGTTCTTTTGGATTGCTTAGCGCCTGTTTACCCTTTTTACTCCATGTAATTATTACATATGATAAAATAAGTGAAGCTATTCCAGCATACGCCAGGGGTGTTCTAGATATTCTAAATGAACTTGATTTTGTAGCATTTACCAATACCAGAGGATATATAAGAGATATCATAAGAATATTAAAATAAAGTTTATCATTTAGGAATGATATCAATATTGGCAGTAACATTGGCAAGGACCAAGCCATCATTCCTTTAAAAAGATAATCGCGAGGTGTTTTCATTATATTATATAATATAAATGATTATTTTATTTTTTTTAATCTTTTATATATTTTCCACAAAAAGGCTGTTTGAAATTGACAGGTTCATAAATTCCAATTTTTTCACATAACACTCTTAGTTCTGTAAAATTATTCCAAAATTCTTCACTGTGATTATATTCGTCGACTGTCGAGTGCGCAAGTTCGTGAATCAATATATGAAATGCCTGATTAGGTTCCCCGTCGATGCATATAGATATTTCATCCCCTTTATTAGAATTCCAACCTAAATCACCTGATAAAGAATTTTTATATCCAGAAAGTAAAATTCTTCTTCTTAAAACTTTAAATTTTTCTGGAATATTATTATTATTTACATAATCTAAAAATTTATCATATCTTTTTTTTACCTCTACCATACAATATGGTTCTCTATTTGTTAAACATATAGTAAATATAATCACAACCAATAACAATAAATAAATTAGAAACATTTCTTATTATATATTGATAAAAATAAATTCACTATACAATTTTGACAATTCCCATCCTGTTTCTAAAGACTTCCAATGTTCGAGTTTTATATTCTTTTGTTCTAGATAAGTTATCAATAAATCCTTATATGGAATTGGTTCTGGCTTTGGGCCATTATTGTAAAATGGGGTATTCGCAAGAAAAACATATAATTTTTCTCCGAAAGACCCGTAGCCAGTTGTTTCCATATTCCTTGACGCGTAATTTCCTAGATCATCTCGAAAAGGTGTTTGTAAAAGTATCTGTTCAGAATCTGGGATACATCCAAAAAGTTTTCCACCAGGTTTCAATCTTTTCTTAATTTCATTTAATGATTTAAAAAAAAGTCCTCCATTTTCAAAAATATAATGTAATGAAAAATTATAACAAATAAAATCATATTTTTTTTTCGGACAAGAAAAAATATCCCCATGAAAAATATTTATATTTTTGTTATTAAGTTTTAAATTATTTATTCTTTGTTTTGCTTCTTTTAATGAATTTGCGTCCGGGTCACACATGTCAAGAGACAATGGAACTTTCAAACTATACCATTTATGAAGGTCACCACCAAACCCACACCCTACATCCAAAACATGAACATGGTTTTCAGAAGAACCAACCACCTTTTGGATGAGGTTACGTTTAACGTTGTTATGTGATTTACGAAGATCTTCCATGATTACTTGATTATACAAAGTTTTATTGTTTTAATTAAATGTGTTTTCTAACAAGTTTAACAATGTAATGTTTTATTGCAAAACCAGCAACAACAAATCCAGAAAATATTCCAGCTATGACATAAGGCGAAAATTCCGAATTCTGTTTAACATAATAAATATGAACATATTCAATAGGATACATGAAAATTTTATACATCATTCATGTTAATTATATTTGCCTAATTTTTAATTAATGCATTTAAAAATAAAATTATATTATTAGTTAATAAGAAAACATGTCACGTCTTGAAATTATTATGGGTTGCATGTTTTCGGGTAAGTCTACAGAACTTGTAAGAAGGTTGAAAAGATACAATGCAATCGGAGAAAATATATTAGTAATTAATTCAACTACAGACACAAGGTCAGATGAACAAATTATAAAAACACATGATGAAGTAACATTTAACTGTGTAAAAACTGATAGTCTAAAAGATATATTTTCAAATGAAAACTTTTTAAAATCGAAAATTATTGGAATTGATGAAGGGCAATTTTTCAATGATTTATATGATTTTGTCTTATTGACTTTACACAATTTTGAAAAACATATAATTATTGCGAGTTTAGATGGCGATTCAAATCAACATATATTTGGACAAACATTGTCATTAATTCCTTTGGCCGACGATGTTAGTAAACTAAAAGCTCTCTGTATGGAATGCAATGATGGCACTCCGGCGCCATTTACAAAGCGTTTGGTGGACTCAAATGAACAAGAACTCGTTGGTGCAAAAGGGGTCTATAGTGCGGTTTGCAGAAAACATCTTTTCAACCCAATAGATTTATTAATCGAAAAGGTAGTGAAAGATAATTTTTAAATAGCAACATATTTTTTACTACTATTGCCTATTCCTAATTTAGATTTTGCTGTGTTTCTTACATTTTTAACTTTACTATTGCCCGAAAATAAGAAAAATAAAATGACCAACAATAATAAAACACCGCCACCTATAGCTGTCAATAATTTCCAACCTGACGACCCCCAACCATTTTTGTCGCCCTCACCACCAGGGGTTTCACCGGCGCCAGGGGTTTCACCGGCGCCAGGGGGTTCACCGCCGCCAGGGGTTCCACCGCCGCCAGGGGTTCCACCGCCGCCAGGGGTTCCACCGGTGTTTTGCGTTACATCTTGTTGCAATTGACAAGAAGCAATTACTTCTACACCACCACCACCCGAGTCTATGTCACCAATCACTTGTTTCGTCCAACAATTCATTTCGGCAGGGCATTCTGTTCCATAAGGAACCCATTTAGTGCCGTCAATGTCGTCGCTGCAAGCACTATTCATGCAATGTGGTCGGGCTCTTACTTTCTCTGCATAAAATGCAGCGGCTGTTGGATATTCTTCTTTTAATTTTTCATATAGTTCAGTTGAAGTTATAACATCATCACATCCGGGATAGTCAGGATTATTGGTGCAATATTCAATCCCTTCGTATAGCTCTGATGCATTCTTAGCGTTATAACACCTGCAAAATTCGTTATCTGGATATTTACTACAGGTTTCTAATGCAACTTGGTTAATATCATCTTCATATTCCGGGTTATTGTGAAGTTTTTTGCAGACTTTCCACCCTGTTTCGTTTTCCTCATCAATATCTATAGCATCTTTTAAAATATTTCCGTCTATTTTGCACCATTCTAGTGTCACGTCGTTTTTTACTTCATCACCAATATCATCAAGAAAATCATGACACGTTTTGTTGTCGCCAATTTTCTTAAATAGATTGGAAGGCACTTGACAGTAATCATATGTTAAATTTCTCCATTGATATTCACGTGCATTGACTTCGGGTATATTATCCGAAGCAGATTCTATTTCAACATCCATTTTCCTTAGACCGACATCGTTTATCAGGTGCCAGCACGTGAAACTAGTGCCGTTGTTCGGACTATATCCATAATCCGGCCCTTTCCATTCAATTGCACGTAATTCTGTGTCGTTACAAGGAAGTATATTAGTAAATGACGTTTTTTCCCCTCTATCATATTTTAATGCAACTTCTCCGCTGTTTCCAGTCGTCACGCCATTATATAGTGCTTTTTTATTAGGAACGACACATTCACCTTTTACATGACCTTCAGATGAAAATCTTCCAGAATTACGTTCGGTCTGTGTTTGACCATTAACACCTTTTTTCATTAAAGTGTAAGTATCTCTAAATTCATTCATTGACTTTCCCCCTTTACACGTGTTTTTACTATAAAAAGGAACACCTCCGTTTGCTAAAAACACATCAGAAGATACCATATAATATCCATCAGTGGTTTGATTTTTTATATTTTCGGCATTCATTTTTTCAGAAGTAGACTTTAAAACAGGGGTCGTATACCCAGTATTAGTTTTATAAACATTCCAGTTTATATTTTTTAAAAGATTTCCGATATTTAAATAATCATCTGGATCCAACGCAAGATTTATCAAAAACGGAGATGCTGTCGCAATCTCTCCATTAGACAGTGTTATTTCGGATTTTCCGTTATGTTTATCTATTCTTGCTAAAGAAGTTTCAAAACTTAAAAATACATCTATCTGTGTAGAAAACGGTTCAGTCTCTGTAAAAAAATATGTATTTGTATTATTATATTTTAAAGAACTGTGACTATCACCTTCATTATCTATTCTCCTAAGTTGAGGAATCATATTTAAATAATAATTTGTGTTTGTTGTAATTTTAATCATTACACCCATGTATGGGAAAAATCTACGACCATTTTTACAGATTATTTTAACATTTTCAAGTGCAGATTCAAAATCCATAGCCGTGAAATTACTAACATCTATTACTACATTTGAGTTTGGGCTAGCACTAATATCATTATATATAGTTCCAAAATTGACTTGAAATTCTCCAGCGGTGATGCTGTCATCTTTGAAAAGAGATGTAAAGTAAAAAACTAATTGTTTAAACGGTTTTTCCCATCTAGTCGCCATATTCACAGATTTATATCTAGATTTTGGGCCTTCTGTTAAAACAGGTCTGGTCGATGTTAGTTTTGACATTTTTTTAAAATATTAATATATATTAATATTTTAAAAATGGTTGTTGGACTATTAGCAGGAGCAGCAATTGGTTATTTTATGGGGAGAAAGGGCGATGGCGGTGAACAGACGATAGAAGTTAATAATGAAGCTGTGAACAAAAGAGTGTTTGACTATATGACAAGTGTCGTTAATACTACAGAAGGTGATGTAAAAACAGTGAATATATTAAAGGCGGGAGATTTAACCTCTTATGGATGCAAAGTATGTGCAACTGCTACAACGACCGTGGACATGAAGGTTATTTCAAGTTTTACTAATGAACAAACAGTAGATCTTCAAACAACTTTAATAAATGAAATGGAAACTGAATTAGATCAAGGATTCAAATCCGAGACCGGAGTTCTTGCGTTTCCTCCTGTAACTGCTGAACAGAGAGCAAATATTACTAATTCAATTAGAAATGAAATTGAAACAAACATAAACATGGATACAATTAATACAGCTATTGGTAAGGTCAATTCAAGAAATGAAATTGATTTGGGAGATATTACAGCAGACCCGTGTGGTTTATTAATTTTAAAAGAAATTCCAACTGCTATTGTTCCTGGGATGCAGGAGTGTTTAGCTGCGACAAGAAATGAATGTTGCATTAACCTTAACTCTGATTTGTTTGCTAAAGTTGTTGTAGACAATATGAATATAAATGTAACTGGTATCAGTGAATCACTGGAAGCATATAACTCACAAACTTCAACAGTTTCTCAAGACCAAGATGTAAAAAGTAAAGGTTTAGAAGCTTTATTTGAAGGCTGGTATATTATGATTATTGCGTTAGTTGGGTTAGTGGTTATTGGTGGGGGTGGTTATTATATGATTAAAAAAAGTGGCAAATCTGGAGGTGGCTTCAGCGGGGGGGGTGTCGGTGCGGGTGCCGCGAGCCAGTCACTTCCATCTTTTCAAAATATAAGACAGAAACATCCAAAAACACTCTTGGCAGTTGGTGGTGTTTTTTTACTGCTTTTAGTGGTTTTGGGGGTTTTAGCTGGAATGGTTTATGCACCAAAATCTAAATTAAATAAACAATGTTCAAGCATTACAAATAACACCCACGTAAAATCTTATGAATACTCGTCAGATTTAAATACAAAAATAAAAGATGAAACATTGATATCAAGTGACTGTGTAGTAGATAAATGTGATGTTGGTTTTAAAAAACGCTTCGGAGCCTGCATTTCTGGTGGTGATATATGCAAACTTGACGATGGTGGAGAAGGTTATTTATATAATGGGGAATGTTTGCCTTATGGCGGACGTTGTGATTTAGATAAACCAAATCCACACATAATACAGATAGACACATTAAATGGTAAAGTAATTTGCAAAGAAGAATCTGCAAAAAACTGCGGCCTTGACCAAAATAATAATCAGACATACAGCCACAAAGGACAATGCTTGTCTATAGGAGATGATTGTGTTCCGACTGGTGGATCTTCGTTATTGCATAAAATAACTATCAATGATAGTGATATTGTAAGTTGTGATAGAGTAGGAAATGAATGTGCAGACACAAGTGCAACTTATTATCCGGAAGCTGATAAATGTTTCATGCTAAATGTGAGTAAAACGCCTGAAATTAATAAAAATCAATTTTTAGATTCGAATTTACCAGATGAAACTGAATTAGTATTTTCTGTCAATAGTTCTGCAAATGTTGACGCAACTTTAAATTCTGAAAATAATCCAACTGATCAACATGAAGCATATAATGACGCGTTAGATGAAATGAGATCGCAATGCGACACCGATAAAAACTGCATAGGGGTTATTAGAGAACAAGTTCCGTATACAGATGCAGAAATTGAAAAATTGAAAAATGATAAACAGTTGGATGAAGGTCTGATACCTTATAAGTTTAGACCTGTAAAAATTATAAATACTTCTGATGATAATTTAATCGCTTGGGACCCCGATAAACTAGATACATTATATACAACAAGAGATACTGAAGATATTGCTTCTGATTTTCCCTTACCACCAAACAGACAATCACTTATTTGGTTAAAGAAGGAAGCTTAAAGAAATAAATCATTAAATTGATATTAATAATGTCTCTTGGTCAAGATTATACAACTGTTCCGGGTCAGCTTTTCGCGTGCATTAGTCTTGTTGGTCCAGATTGCCCCCAGAAAACTGATAAATTTGGACTTAAAATCAGGGGATGTTTTCAGACTCGCGACGAAGCTGCCTCGCATGCTAAGAGGCTTCAAAAGGAAGATGCTACTTTTGATATTTATGTAGTTGACATGTATAAATGGCTTCTTATCCCACCAGACAGTTCAAAGATTGATGACACGCATTATGTGGAAGATAAACTAGAGGAAATCATGTCAAAATATAAAGAGAATCAGAAGATGGCTTCTAAAATGTTTGAAGAGCGAAAGCGTGATGCAATGGCTGTTAAAAGCGAAGGAGACATGCCTTATATTAAACCAGGAGATGAAAATTCAAAATATTATACAAAACCAGATGAACCTCCTATTAGTCACCCCGCGGAAGTTCTCGAACGCCTTAAATCTGAAAAACCGGATGCATCAATTGAAGAGCTGGTAAAGGAAGCAGATGAAATTGTTGCACAGGAGATCAAGGAGCGCCAAGAGGCTCGCGAAGCCGAATTAGAAAAAAATGATGAATAGATATTAACATAGAATGTTAACTTTTTTCGGAATTTTTATTTTAATAAATATGTTATTTATTATTTACATGATTTATTTGAATTTTAATAAACTTAAAAAGGCATGTAAAGTAACTTCTGCTTCTAATATTGTTATGCCGGTTGATGAAAATGGCATAACAATAATTGATGGATATAATTTTGGGGAAATAATTGATATTACTACCACAGATACTGCAAAAGAAGATACGAAAGGGAATTTTAATTCTATATTTACATAGGTCGTAGGATCACTGGTTGCATTGTCTTTCCCATAAAGAAACCTAATATAAAAGCTAAAAATATAATCACATAATCACTTTTATCTAAATCTGTTAATATATCTTTTGTTTTTGAATTCATTTGATATATTGGCTGCTGCTGTGGGTATCTTTGAAAATATTCTTGAAATTCTGGAAGGTAATTTTTTTGTTTTTTATGTGTATGGTGATGGTGTTCTGATTCTTGGTTATAATTATAATCGATGTCATTGTGATCTTGATTCATAAATTCTAAATGTGAATCCATTGGAGGAATACTTCTATCATCTAATTGAGTAATGTTTGCTTCCATTTTAAAAAATAAGAAGATTAAATCTTTAACTATTTTACTCATTTTCATCTTTTTCATCATCGCTGTCGCTATAAACCACAAAATCCTTTAGATTCCCTTGATCGTCTGCGTCTGATGCACTCTCATCTTCTGATTCATCTGACGAATCTGAACCAAGAGTTTCTCCGCCTGAAACAGAATCTTCACATGGTTCTGGTTTTCGGGTAATTTCTTCAGATAGTGAATCATAACCATCTTCCGATGAAAAAATATCAGAGTCGCAACCAGAAAAATCATCTGTAACCTTTTCTACTGGTTCATATCGAACCGGTTTCTTAATTTTTCGCCCAGACCTAGTGATTAGTGTGTTTGAAGATTGCTCGCCATTATCCATGGTTTCCGATTGTGTTTGTTTTTTTGTCATTACTACTTATTTATTCAATTTTATTGTTTAAGTATTTTGGATAAAAAGATGTTGATTGTTCTCTAGAACTATTTAATAATATTTCTTCTCCTAAAAGAGCATTTTGATGTATTTCTTCTGAGAAATCAAAGTCCTGATCACATAATTGAAGATCATAAAGATTTTCAATTGCTTTATAAAAATAAATAGAAGATATTTCAATATTATTTATATTTTTTTGAAACAAATCTAAATTATTTACATATTGAAGATAAATATCTTCATTCAAACCAGAATAGGGATGTATATTTTCTTTCATCGTTTTAATCGAATCATTCTTGACATGTCTATTATTTAATGACGGTGCAATTACAAATAACGTAATCAAAAAAATCATTGAAATAAAAAACCACCACATGTTTTCTTTTTATTATCTATTATTATTTCATTTATTTTTGAATTCAATAAACTTTTCCGTCCTGAAAAATTTTTGCATAGTCCGTGTCGTCTTCCTTCTGTAGTTTCACAACGGCAAAAACATTTCTGACATATTGTTTTATCTTTTAAATCTATGTAAAACCAAATGTGATTAGAACTATGCGAACGTTTTAAATTTTCACAATATTTTGAATTTGTTTGAATTAAATAACTTGTTTTATTTTTAAAAATTTTTGAAACTCTTGCATCTTTCTGACCTTCAAGATTTTTTCTTATAAAAGTTTCTAGAAAAACTTTCAAATCACTATTAAAAATTTCATTCTTTGTCTGATTTTTTGTGAATTCACCTTCCTTTTTTTTGGTTTGTGTTATTTTTTCAAAATTAACAACCTCGGGAATCTGTAAAACATCTGCTAATTTATTTTCTGTTCGGATAGTTGTTAACCATAGTGTATTTTTATCAGGATCTTGTTTCAATATCTTCTCCTTCTGAGATGTCAATACATAAACCGGTAAATATACACCTTCTGTGACTTTTCCTATATTCAAACATACTTCACACCCAGAACCTTTACAATCATCGTGTTTACTTTTTTTATGTGACCAAGGCATTCTAAACCCGCTTCCTTTCGAATTGTTACCCAAAGTTCCGTATACAGATGGATCTATAAATCTAAACCAATCATATTCTGGAGCTTCTTCTTTGAGGCTGTTTATTATGTGATACATGAGCTGTATAGCATTTGTCTTGTCGATAATTAGACCTGGAAAATTTATATGAATTCCAGTTTTGATTTTAGTTCCTTTTTTCTTAGGATTAGAAGTTGAAACAATTGCCAACTGTTCTTCACTTGAAAACTGCATAATAACTGAAAAAATAATTTTTGAAAACCTTAAAATATCACCTAAATCTAAAGCATCGTCGTCATTAAAATCGATATCTAAAAAAAAGTTATATATTTCTGTCTTCTGTTCGACTACAAATATATGTTCATTTGATTTGATACATTGAACACAAATTTCGTAAAATAAATTCAATCTATCAAACGGGACTGATAAAACGCCGCCGTCCATTAAAACGTGAGATATATTTCTGCCATTCAAAAATCCGTTTTGCAAACATAGTTCACGAAACATCTTTGTGTTATTAATTTATGGCAATTATTTTTTTAATAATATTCTATCCAATAGTGTTACGCTAGTTATATTAGCATTCTCTTCTCTAATCTGTTTAATTATTAACAGTTGATCTTTAAAATTATAATTCATAAACTCATTTGCTTCTTCTGAATCTTCTTCAACATCTATTAGTTCGCAAAATATTTTTCTATTATATGATTTTGGCTGAGTCATTATTTCTATAATTATTTGATATATTAAAAAATTTTTTTTCTGGCGAATTTAAAGCTGAATAAAATTTAGGATTTTCTAAAATATTCTTTCTAATAAGTTCCCACACGTGGTCACCTCTAGAATCAAATTCTGAAAGTGTTTCAAAACTCATAATGTCATTCTCGTCATATACTATCTTTATAGGAAGATTCATCATTTTCATTTTTTCAAGATTCTTCTTCGCTAAATTAAACTTGTTAATAAGTCTAAATTGTTCATATTTAGGAACATTAAAGTCCAATATATAAACATGATAAGTAACTTCTTCGAATTTTGAAGTTGTTGGTAAATAATTAAAGTTAAAATAACTATAATAACCTGCTTTCATGTTTACTGTCCCCCTCGTTTCTTCTTCAAGTTCTCTAAGGGCACATTTCAGTGGATTTGAAATTTCACTTTTTCTACATCCACCTGTCACAAAAGTCCATTCACCATATCGACGATCTCTAACAGTTAGGAATTTGTTTGGCTTGTCGTCAGTAAAAGAAACCGGTATTGCTATTGCTTTGTGTTTTTCGTGGTTTTTCATTTTTAGACATAAGTCTTCTAATATAAAACAAATTTTTAAATTTTAGTCACTTTCTTCGCCGTCGCTTTCTTCTTTTTTAGAAGAAACAATTTTAGCTTTCTTAATTGGAGGGGTTGGGACTACTGGTTTCTTTTCATCATTAACAGGCGCTCTTTCCCGGTTACTGAGTTGTGAAGCAACTTTCACTGCGAAAGTTGAAAATTCGGTTTTGTTTTTCTGGTTCTCTCTATACAAATAAAAGCATACAAGAAGGCATACAACTACTGATAGAAGAGTAATGCTACTTTTGTCAAAATTAAACATTTTTAATATTTTAATACTTTTTTTTAATTGTGTAATATCGCACCTTGATCTGTTACTGGAACTTGGCGTGGGCAATTATATGATTCTGCAAATTGAACTCCTTGAAAATGAGCCGGCCCGCATTGACGGTAGTTATTCGACATGTAATTTACATCGTCGCAACACCCATTAATATTATTTATTTGTGCTGGAGCATTTTCATATTTCTCTCTTGTGCGTTCTCCAATTATATATTTATCTAAATTATGTGATTTTGGATCATATGTTAAACAAAATAAAAAACATACAATAACAATCAAAAATAACCACTTATCCATTTTTATTATAAAGGTTATATTTTTTAGTTAGCATACATTACACCTCCCATACCATTTTGGATTCTCAATACGTTGTAATTAACAGCGTATACGTCTGAACTAGACTGCATATCATCAGAACATATAATTCTAACAGAGTCAAGTCTGCTGAAATTGAGAGTGCCGGTCGGCTGAAGCTTGCTTGTCTCAAGGCAAAATGGGTATAAGAATGTGTTCGTGTCGCCATCAACGTCTGGGAGGTTCACACAATGGTAATATCTAGGAGCAACATTGAAATGGGGTGTGTATTTCTTTTCTGAACCAACGTCAACGCCATTAATTTGCAGTTTAAGTGTTGCTGTTACTTCGGCGTATTTGCCTACTAGTGCAGCATTTGACGATAAAAATTTAATTGGATGGTTAAAGTTGAGTTCGTGAATTTTGCCAGAAACACCCGAAGATTTTTGAGTTTGATGGATGAGCAGTTCATGAGAACTGTTAGCAAAATCTCTTCGCTCATCCGTGTCTAGGTAAATGAAATTGGCGAAACATTCATATCGAGTGCTAGCTGCTGGCGAATCCCATGTAATTCTAATTTCTACGTCGTGGTATTGGAGAGCGACCAAAGGCAAGGCAGACTGATAGTTTTCACAAAACCAAAAATGAAGTGGAAGAAATTTAGTAATTGTTGTATTGGCCTTTGTTACCGAAGTCAATAGCAAAGGGTCCGCGACGGAAGTCATGAAAGTATTATCCTGACTATCAATGACCTGACCACCAATCAATAATTCAACCTTTGAAATTGGATTATATGAAGCAGTTCCCCAATCAACAGCGTTACCACTAGCGTTTCTCTCGGTTAGAAAAACATAGCTTACAAGGTCACCTTTGCGTTCTAGGCGAACCGTGGAAATGCTTCCCGAGGATGGATTACCCTGAATAATTTGTCTGTCGACAACCTGAGCAAAATTTGTGTGGCGTTTGTAAACATTTCTAAAAAAAGATACTTCTGGGTTTCCAACAATATGGGCATCTTGTGCGCCGATTGCAACTAATTGTGTAATTCCACCGGACATTGTTTATACTTTATATATAAGTTTATTTTTTTTTATTTTGAGCAAAGTTTCTGCGCAAGGTATGAAATCTCAACATGAATGAATTGTCTTCTAAACCATTGAAATTAACCAGGTCACCGTTCTTGTCTGTCCATTTTATTGTGAGTCTGTCAACCTTGTTTAAAATCTGGGGATAGTGAATTAAATAATCATAATCACTTAACTTTTTGAACCTTTTTATATCGCCGCTATTTACATCCATCGGTATCATTCCGAATGACCTTGAAATATTTTTACCGGTGTAAAATCCAGCTTCTTGATTGTCATTCATAGAAACTGCGTCTTCATTAAATAACGTTCTAAGCTCTTGTATATCAAGGAATATACCCTCGTGTGGATGCATATTTACAACTTTGTCAGATTTAACAAAATTACGATCTCTATACCGTATATTATCTGAATAAAGAGGGACGATATTACTCGAAGAATATGACACACTTGAAGAATTTATAAGAACATTTGTATTAGATGCACCAAACCCTAACAAGTCTGCAACAACATTCGAGTTAACATGCATAGAAAATGTATTTCCGGAAGTTGGTCTAGAAAATAAATATTTTCCTTCGTTTTGTAAATATGTAATAGAAAGTGAACATGTATTGTTTACCGCATTTTGTATTTCCGTAGCCAACCCGGACGAACTATAAAATCCGGGTGGAATTGAGAAAAATGTTAAATCACTTGAATCGCCAGTATTATCTGAATAAATATTACTTATCCCAACAACATTAGATCCATCCTTTAAATTATAAATTGTATTTGGTATAGAAGCATGAATAAGTTCTACTTTTTCAATATCTTTTATGGGAGTTGTTAAATGTAATACATATGAATTCCCTGAAGGATAACTATTTTTATTTCTGCTCTCAGATGAAGCAAACACGTGTCTGGTTTCTCTGTGATAGGACATTAATATGTATTGAGGTTTTTATTTATTTTTTTATGACACACATTAAAAAAAAATTATTTCTTTTTAAATATTTTATTTAAAGATTTTTTTTGGAAAATAAAATAAAATAAAATAATAATAAAAATTATTAAACATAATTGTGGAAGTCTTGAAACACTATTATCTTCTCCAAATAAACTATATCCTGATGTTCTATTTTTCATATCATCTCTAATTGATAATACTGCAGTCTTGCATTGATTTATAGTAGAATCTTTACCGCATGCATCTGGGAACTCATTATTAAGTCTTCTCAGACACGAATTAGTTATAAACCCTTTTGAGTCTTCAGTGTTTCTAATCTGATTGGCTATTTCTTTTGCTTTCTGGGTTGACATTTTATATATTATATGTTATTTTTTTTCATTCACAAAAGTTACCCCTTTTGCATTTAAACTGATAAGTAATATGAACGTCATTTGATTTTAAAATAATAAGATTGCCATTTTCATCTCTTAGTTTCGTCGTGAGCCTGTCAATTTTTCTTATAGGATTGAAATATTGAATAGTAGAAGTATAATCATATTCTTTGTAACTTGTTCTTCCGGAATCATTTACAATAAATTTTACTACAGGATTTTGAATTTGCGACTTTGTAGAAGGGTTTGCCGATAAAGAAGAATTTCCCGCGACATCATTGAATCTAGAAGACAATTCTTCGACGTTTAAGTAACAAACATTACTACCAGACACACTTGCATCAAAGTCAGCCAAAATAACTTTGACTTCTGTTATGTCTTTTATAGGATTAAATAAATAATTTATAAATGTGTTTCCAGTTGTTGAAGAGTCTGTTAACGAATCCGTGTGGATTGTATAATATTCGTATTCACAATCTGACATTGGTATTATTATTATTAATATTGTTTTTTTTTAACGAAGAAAAAACAATATTAATATTTTTTTTATTTTATTTCTTTTTTTTTTAAAATTTAGTTCAAAAGAGAACCACCAATACCTTCACCAATTTCATATTCGCCAGCCTGAGCATTTACACACTCTTGAATCCCACATACACCACCGGGGGTTAGATTTTTGGTGTATGGGCTGGCACCGGCTTGAGGACCGGGGACGCATTCCATGCCATACTGTAGTTTTCTAATATCACATTGCGGCTCTTTTGACAGAGTCAATGGAGCATAACCGCTTCTGGGTGTTTTTTTGCACAAAAACCACATGACAAGGGCGATGACAACTACTGAAACAAGAGTTCTCTGTTTGTTGGAATTAAGTTTAAACATTTTATAATATAATTAAACATTTTTTTAAAATTAAGTGCGTTAAAGGTTATCAATACTTTTCATATAAATACATTAATATGGCTGACATAGTTATTGAAAGAGAAGATCAGGGGAATGTTTTTAAACTTGATTCAGATGAACAGGCGCTATTTGATGAGATTCAAATCTCAACTGAAAAACCACTGAGAAAACGAAAACCACCACAACGTAAAAAGTTAAGACACGAAATGCACGAAGAATCAGAGGAGCTTGAGGCATTTACAAATCCTTCGAAAATGAATCCCCGGAGCCAACCTCCTCCTGAAGTAATGGACCACGGCGAAGATGAAGGAATGCCAATGTTTGAAAGTGATAGTGAAAGAGGTGAAGGCGGTGGAGAATACATGGGTGGTGGTAGTGGCGGTGGCGAAGGCCCTTCACCTGGATACACGAGTATTGAAGATGAAAAAGCTGACCTATTAAACAAAATTAACAGGCTCGAAAAGAAAGGCCTAAATGTAAATAAAAAATTGAATATTTATTCAAGTGTTGAGGATTTACGAACAGAATATAAAAGAATAAAATACAGCATCGATGTTGAGCAGTCTATTAAATTTTCACGGAGAATGCTTATTGCTTGCGTAACCGGTGTTGAATTTCTTAACAAACGGTATAACCCGTTGGAAGTTCAACTAGATGGATGGTCCGAAAGTATTATGGAAAACGTTGACGATTATGACGGTGTATTTGAAGAACTTTACAATAAATATAAGACAAAGGTAAATGTTGCACCAGAGGTCAAACTAATCATGATGTTGGGTGGCAGCGCAATGATGTTTCATTTAACAAACAGCATGTTTAAATCAGCGATTCCAAATATGAATGACGTAATGAAACAAAATCCAGATCTTGTTAAGAATATGATGTCAGCTGTTCAAAATACACAACCTCGTCAGACTGCAGAAGACCCTACACAGCGACCAACCAAGCAATCAGAAACATTTGATTCTGGTGGTAGAAGAGAAATGAATGGTCCTGGATTAGATATTTCTCAGTTGATGGGTGGTATTATGATGCCGCCACCGCCGCCTATGAATACAAATATAATTGAAGAAAAACAGTCTCAAATCGAAGAAATTGTAAGTGATGTCGATGATTTATCAGACATTGTTTCGGTCGCTGGCGAATCAACAAATGGCGAAGTAAAAGAAGTTTCTTTGAAGAAAACAAAAGGTAAAAGAACAAAAAAGAAGGAAATAAATTTATAATGTATTAATTATATAAAAGTATGATAAGTTATTCCTCTTTAGATGAATTAGATAAACCAATGAATAACATAATTAGACACCCTCAGCGTCAGGTTGTTCAGACCCAACAAAATAGACCATTTGCAAAAGAAAACACAGAATGTAATTATTTGGTAATGTTTTTTGTTATAGGAATGTTTATAATTGTTATAAGCGACCAATTAAAATAATTATTATCTTATAATATACAAATGTCATCGTCTGGTGATACTGCTTTTTTAAAAAATGTTATTTTAGAATCTTCATCTTCTTTAGTAAATGGTTTGGGTATTCAGACAGATGGAACAAATATATATTTTAATGGAACACAAGTAAGTCAGAGTTCTGATGGATATTGGGCAATTGACAAAAGTAATATTTACAATGTAAATTCCGGAAATGTTTCAGTTGGTGTTAATACTTCTGATATAACAAATACACAATTTGATTATACATTTTCAATTGGTCAATTTTCCAATATTGCATTTGACCCTTCACAAGATAATGGAAAAATGTTTTTTAGAAATGATATTATTATTGATTCTATTACTGCACAAAGAATCCGATTAGGAAGGGCAGCCGGTAATAATAATCAAGGCCCCAATACAATTTCTATAGGTAATAACTCTGGTGTATATAATCAAGGTGAACGGTGTTTGGCTCTTGGAAATGACTCCGGATTTTCTAACCAAGGTGATAATGCTGTTTCTATTGGTTATAGGTCTGGATATATAGGCCAAAATACAAATTCGATTGCTATTGGTTATGAAGCTGGAAATGTAGCTCAGGCAACCTTATCAACTGCTATTGGTTATTATTGTGGAAATTATAATCAAGGTACTCAGTCTGTAGCTATAGGTAACCAGTCGGGTCAATTGAGCCAGAATGCAGAATCGGTTGCTATTGGCTATTTATCTGGGCAAAGTTATCAGGGTTCGTCTTCAGTATCTATAGGACCTAACAGTGGAACAATTAAACAAGGTAATAATGCAGTTTCTATTGGACCTTATTCCGGATATTCAAACCAAGGGAACAACTCCGTGTCTATTGGTTACGAGGCTGGTGAGTCTAACCAAGGGATTGGCTGCATTGCTATTGGTTATGAATCTGCAAATACTTTTCAAAATAATTTTTGCGCCGCCATTGGGTATGAAGCAGGTAATCAAGGGCAATACCAAGGTGCCGTGTCGATTGGTTATGAAGCTGGAAAAACGATTCAAGGGTCGTATTCAATTGCTATCGGATATCAGGCTGGCCAGAGTGCCCAAGATTCTCAATCAGTTTCGATTGGATATTTAGCAGGTAAAGAGAATCAAGGGTCTTCCTCCGTTTCGATTGGCGACAGTGCGGGAGTTTCTAACCAAGGAAATCTTAGTGTTTCTATAGGAAATAACGCCGGAGAATCTTACCAAGGAAATCGTTCAATCTCGCTAGGAAATGGAGCAGGAAGAGGTTATCAAGATGATAAATCTGTTGCTATTGGATATCAAGCCGGATCATTGTATCAGTCTACAGAATCCGTTGCTATTGGTTATGAAGCTGGTCAGACTTCACAAGGGACCCAGTCTATATCTATAGGTGTAAATGCCGGTTCAGATGGTCAAAATGCGCAGTCTTTATGTATAGGAACTTTCGCTGGCGAAAGTGCACAATCTGAATTTTCAATCGCCATAGGAAATGCAGCTGGAAAATTAAATCAGAAAGAGCAATCTTTGGCGATCGGATTCGGGGCCGGTGAAAATTATCAAAATACCGCGTGTTTAGCTATTGGATATTTATCCGGTTATGATGCTCAGAGCACACAGTCTGCAGCCATAGGATATGAAGCCGGGAAAACAGCCCAAGGAAGTAATTCAGACGCATACGGGTTTCAAGCTGGTAAGGAATACCAAGGGAACTTTTCAATTGCTATCGGCAATCAGGCTGGCGAATTTTCACAAAATAATGAATGCACAGCTATTGGATATTTAGCTGGTCAGAGTTATCAGGATGATAACTCGTTAGCCATAGGCGTGTTAGCCGGAACAAGTTATCAATCCACAGAATCAATTGCAATTGGTAATAATGCGGGTGAAAGTAATCAATCTTCTCAAGCATTATCAATTGGAAATTACGCAGGAAGGTTATCACAAAATACACTTTGCACTAGTATCGGATACCGCGCGGGTGAAAGTTACCAAGATAACGACTCTTTAGCTATAGGTGCGTTAGCTGGAACAACCAGACAATCTTCACAATCAATGGCTATAGGAAATAGATCTGGCGAAATATCCCAAGGCGGATTTAGCATGGCCATAGGAAATTTTGCAGGGCAAACGAGTCAAGCTGAAAAATCCCTCGCAATTGGTTATGAAGCAGGGAACGTTGGTCAGAATACAGAAGCTTTTTCTATTGGGTATCAAGCTGCAGAAACAGGTCAATATCAAGAATCTGTTGCAATAGGACCCTGGGCTGGACAGGTTGCTCAAGGTGAAAAATCTGTAGCGTTAGGACACTCTGCTGGTCGGTATGCTCAAGGTTGTAGCGCAAACCCTATAACAACTGGACTTGCAGTTGCTATTGGTTACAGAGCTGGACAGACAAGTCAGCGAGAAGGTGCAGTTTCGGTTGGGCATGTTGCGGGCAGTTTTAATCAAAATTACTATGGAGTTGCCATTGGAGCTGCCGCTGGTAATAGTTACCAGAACAACAGCGCAGTCGCTATCGGAAATTTTGCAGGGCAACTATGGCAAGGGTCTCAAGCTATTGCAATCGGGCTAGGGTGCGGGCAAACGTCTCAAGGGATAAATACAACGGCCGCTGGAAATTTTGCAGGACAAACAAATCAAGGTGATTATGCATCTGCTTTAGGAAGAGATTCGGGGCGGAGTTTTCAAGGTGTTTATGCGTGTGCATTTGGTTATAAAGCCGGCGAGAGTAATCAGGAACCTTATGCAGTCGCCGTCGGAACACTTGCAGGGAGGTTATCACAAAATACACTTTGCACTAGTATCGGATACAGCGCAGGTGAAAGTTATCAGGATAATAACTCAATTGCTATTGGGTATCGAGCTGGACAATCCTATCAAGGACAAAGATCTGTAGCTTTGGGAAACGAAGCTGGCCGTAGCAGCCAAGGAGATTATTCAATAGCTATTGGCAACCAGGCTGGTAGTGAACAAGCCTCGAAAACTATTATATTAAGCGCAAGTCAAACTGCATTTTCAAATACTACCGCAGCTAATGGCGGGTTTTTCGTCCAGCCAATAAGAAACGCTCCGGATACAAACGCTCTTTATTACAATCCAACAACCAAAGAGATTACATATGATGTTGGGGGTGGAGGTGGTGGTTCTCAGACGCTTCAACAAGTTACGAATTTAGGAGCAACCACTGGTAATGAAATAGAGTTCACAAATGTCACAACCTCTTTAAGGGCTTCTGGTAATGTGGTAGTCACTGGAAACGTTACCGCTTCCACTTTTTTCGGAGATGGAGGACTGCTTTCAAATATAACAGGTGGAGGGGGTTCATTAAGTTTAGAACAAGTCACAACGACTGGAAATACATCTTCAAAAATTGTAAGTTTTACAAATGCAACCGAATCTATAACTACGTCTGGTAATGTCCGTGTTGGAAATGAATTATTTGTAATCGGAGACATAACCGGAAATATTTCAGATGATCGTTTAAAAAACAAAATTGGAAAAATCGAATCTGCTTTAGAAAAAGTTTCTCAATTAAATGGTTTTATTTATGAATATAATGAAACTGCAGAAGAATTAGGTTTATCTAATAAAGGTCATAGAGTTGGTCTATCTGCCCAAGAGGTTCAGAAAGTTCTTCCAGAAGCAGTTACAAAAGCTCCAATTAATAATGAATATTTAACAATTCAATATGAAAAGGTAGTTCCATTATTGGTTGAGGCGATTAAAGAGATTAAAATAAAATTAGATTCTTTATAATAGTTATGACTTTAGGTAATAGTAATATTTCAATAAGAGATATAACGCTGGAACAGCTTGGAAGTCTTACTGTTCAGCATACATTTCATGAACTTTCAAATATTGCAGGGTTTTGGAGCCCTTCTTCATCAAATGTAGTTCCTCCTTATAAATTATCATATTTTAAAGGCTATAGTCATTTAACATCAACAATAGGAAGGGCAGCTGACTCAACAGCTAAAGACCCGTCTGGGTATGCGCCAGATCTAATTATACCTTTAGGTAATAGCAAAGCTGCAACCGTTTTTATAAACGGAGTTTTTACAAGTTTTACTAATGGAATATTATACGAATCCGGCGGTATTATCGGTCTTATATTATATATATATAATAAACGAATATATGGACAAGCGGGCGATGGAACGGGTTCGTTTGGTCAAGATTCTACATTTGAATGTTCATATCTAATTCCAAATGGTATTACTATAAATGAAATTATATTTACAGCGAATACTGATACTAACCAATCCAATTTATATGTAAACGGATATAATAATCCAAGTATATTCACATCTAGTAACATGGGTGCAATGTCAAATGTATCAACATCAGTTATTAAACTTTGTGGAACTGGCGCCGCAGGTTGGGGGAGGTCATATACAGGCTTGAGTATGAATCGAGCAAACTGGCCTAATTTAGATAACCAAGGCGGTTTAGTAAATGGAACTATATTAAGGAGCCATATATGGAACTCATATATGCAAGTCCCTGCACCCCCACCACCCTAACCGATATAAGTTCTATCGGAGAATCTCAAGAAATGAGATTAACTCAAAATGGTGATTTTATGTATGTATTAAGATTTTCAGGAGGTTTGGCAAATGAATATATATCACTATATTCATTATCAACTAGGATGGAAAAACGTTATTTCATTTAATTACTAAATAAAAGTCCACCCATTCCATTTTCAATTCTTAAAATGTTATAATTAACTGCATATACTTTTAGATTTTTAGATGTTCTATTAACTGTATTTGATAAAAACAATCTACACTTGTCAATTCTACTGAAATTACATGTTCCGGAAACATTATAGGTATTTACTTTATTTCCGAAACTATACATGTAATATCTAGTATAAGTGGGTGTGTTATAGTTAGTGTCAAAATTCAAAACGCCATGTTCTGTGTAATAATATCCTTGAACAGTGTGAAAAAATGTCGGTGACATTTCTTCAAAAAGATATGTTTCGTTTAAAGAAAGTGAAGCATAATCAAATGTCCATGTGTCTGTCGCCAAAACGGCGTCACCTGCTTCAAATCCAAAAAATATAGCTTTCACTGGGTGATTAAATGTTCTTAAATTTAAAATATTTTCACTCGTGAATGGAAGACTTTGAACCTGTGTAATCAAAAATTCCAATCTATTTTTAGAAAGATAGTTTCTTTCGAGGTTATCTAAAAGAACATAATTTCCATACATTTTTAAATCTGAAACACTTTCTATATTTGAAGGCCATTTGATAGTAATCTCAACTTCATAATATTGAAGAGCAACTAAAGGGAGAAACATATCATTGTCACAAAAAAAGAAGTGCAATGGAAAAAAATTTTTATTTGTTTTAGAAATTAAATTATTTATAGAATTACTTTTTGATGAATTTTCTGCCATATAGATCTGCCAAATATCTGCCATATAATCAAATGTCTGACTATCTATCTGTTGTCCTCCTATTCTTAATTCAAATTCAGAACCAGCTAAATAATCAAGCAAATTAGTGCCTTCTAGCCATATATGGCTAATAAGATCACCAGTTCTGCTCAATTTTATAAATGTTGTTGAATTATTTTTTACATCATTATTAAATGTAATTCTTTGTGGAAATTCTGAAAAGTTTTTGAATCTAGAATATCTTGAAATTCCAATGGTGTCTGGAAGTGATTCATTAATGTAAATATCTTGGGCTCCTTTTGAAACTAGATATACTAGAGACCCTGAAGCCATTTATATTATATTAATATTAATATTATAAAAAACATTTACCTTTAAAATCATCTTTAGGATATAATGTTTCTTCTTCGCAATTATTATTATTCATTAGGAATCCACCTTGTTTATAAACTTGTTTACGCTTGTAATACATAGATTCTAACAGAGACCACCTGTCTCTTATATCCCAGATCTGAGGATTGTTTTGTTTTCCAACAGTCTCCCTCATAATTCGGCCTATCGACTGTTTTATATCTGATTTGGGGGTTGCTAATATAAGTGAATCAAGGGTTGGTATATCCAAACCTTCGTGTGCTTGACTAAACGTAGCAAAAATTAATTTTTTTGTGCTTGATTCTTGAAGGTCGGATTCTTTCATGCCACCCATGTATAAACCAGATATTTCTGGAAAATTACTTTGGAGGTATTCACAATGGAACCTTCTGTCAGTTAGAACAAGTAATTGCCTGGTTCCTCTTGATGCTTTTTTAATTACTTCTAAAAGCATATTATTTCTGTATTCGTTTTCTGTTAGAATTGTTATCATCTCAACAAGTGAGACTTTACCCCTTTTGTTACACGGAGGTGGATTGTTATATAAATCTATCTTAAAATTTATAGTAAATACGTCTACATTTGTTTGGTTTTCGCGTTCAACCGCAAAGAATGTGGGGCCCATAAACCAGTGTAAAACTTTCGTAAGACCATCTTTTCTTTGGGGTGTAGCTGTCAGACCAAATATATGTTTTGGACATAATTTAAATAATGACTGTGAAAAAACACGCGCACAAACGTGGTGTGCCTCGTCAACTATAACAGTTCCAATTTGTTCAAATTGATCAAATGTATATTCTTTTTGGGATAACGATTGAAGCATCGCTATAACAAAATCAGTATCAACTTTGAATAGATTCTGCTGAACAATGCCAATTGTCGCACCTGGACAGAATTGTTTAATTCTTTCTCTCCATTGATTTGCTAAAAATTCTTTGTGAACAATAATCATTGTTCTATATCCCAGTTTATGCGCAATTGCCAATGAAACGGTTGTTTTTCCATATCCACAAGGAAGTGATAAAATTCCATGCCCCTGTTCTACCCCTTTTCTAAATGCCTCATTTTGGTGGGTTTCGTCTCGTAATGTTCCACTAAAAACCACGTGATTATTAATTTTAAAAGGTTCTGGTCTTTTATCTTTTCTGGCTTCACCGATATTCTCAATTCCGTAGAATCTGGGCACGCATATGTGCCTTGTTTTTGTTTTTTTATAGACTTTGAAAGGTTTAGGAGGAAACCCGAATTCGTTATTTACTTCTGGCCTGACTAATAAATCCTTTTTAATATCGTCTGTTGGAAGTGTGATATATCCAGATCTAGATAACATTATTAAAGAATTTGCTATACTTAGTATAAGTAAAGAATGAATTCTCTATCTGTGTCTGAAAATATTGAAAATTCTAAAAATGTCATTAATAAACTTAAACTTCAATTGGTTGAAATTCAAAATGAAGTTTTGAGAATGGAAGGTTCTTTGAGGGTTTTTGAGCAATTTAAACAAAATGGCATCGAAACGATTCAGATTAAACCAAAAGAATTTAATATAGAGAATACAGAAGTTATTGACACAATAGAGGAGTAATGTTATTTGAAATAGAACAAAGTCCAACGAGAAATGAAAAACTTTTAAAAAATTTTAAAAAATATTGTAAAGAAGTTGCAATTGTTCAATGTTATAAAAACAAATTAGAATTAAATGTAAATTATAACATTGAAGTTGAAAAAAAAATAAAAAATATCGAAAATAAATTTATTGATAATTTTAAACTCCCTTGGTGGTTAGATTTAATAGACTAAAAAATCTCATTTACTTTCCAAGCGAAACCAGACCATTCGCCGATGTTCCAAACTCCGCAATATTCTACATCAAGTGTAACATTCTCACCTTTCTTGTATTCTTCGATCTGTTTCAAACCGCTTACTTTGCATGCTAGTTTTTTATATCTATAAGGAATCTTAACTTCTAAAACATTTCCATCAAGTGGATTTTTTATTTTATTATTTTGAATAAATTTATTTGTATCTTTATGATTTTTTTCTACAACTTGAAGATCATTATTATTAAGTTCCAATTCTAAATATTTTTTTTTATTTCTTTCTGATAGTGGTCTATATATTTTGCACGTAATTTTCATTATTTATAAGACTACTATCTGTATCTTTAACTATTATAGTAAAATCATCTTCGCTTAGGTTTTCTTCGTTTTTAAAATTATTTAATTGAACATTTCTTAAATTTTCGGTCGTTTTTACTAAATCTTTTTCAAGTTGGTTAAGTTGTTTTTCTTTTCCAAGTAAACCATGTCTTGTAAATTTCGCAAATAAATTATCTACTCCTGTTACTTTCATTGTTACGTTTAAAAGTTTACCGATACTCGGTGATGTTTTATTTATTATATATTCATCATATTTTAAATATTTAATGCCACATAAATATATATAAAATAAGATAATACCCATCACCATTTCAAAAAACATTATACACTTGTTATTATTATATAATATCTTTTTCTAATTCTTTAACATCTGAATAATATCTTTTTAAATCTTTCTGGAATCTTTTATTTTTTTCAAGTTGTTCTAAAGTATGATTTTTAAAAAACCATGCTAAATTTGATTTAGAATATTTAGTCTCCTTTTGATTTTCTGTCGGTTTTCTTGGTTTTATTCCCTTTTTAGATTTTTCTACTTGTTTCGGTATAATTCTATTTATATAACTAAGTCCTTGAAGGTAAGTATCTGCTAAATCATCTTTCTTTTTAGATTTTTTAAACATATCTAACCAATTTACATTTATTCCATTTGTTATCATTTCTTCACATCTGGTAATTGCAGTCTGTTTTCTCTGTCTATAAAGAGCTTTTCCCGAACCAACGACATCCGGAACTTTATGTCTGGCGTCGTAAATAATAGTTTCACTTTCTTTTAGTTTTATAATAAAATATGAATGCAAAAAATTTTCAACACTTTTCATTGTTTTATTTTTACTGGGTTGTTTTTCAATTAAAATTGTTTTTGCATTTAAAATCCATGGTTTTTTATCAAGATGGTCTCTTAAACTAACAAATAAACCATCCCGGTGTTCGGGCGGAACGCCGGAAACATCCCATTCTATTATTTTTTTATCTTCTTCGTTAATCAAACACATTGCTAAATTTCTTATCCCCACATCGATACTTAGTAACATTTAAAGAATATATAAATATTATCTTTAAATGGATAATCGTCTCTGTTGGTGGTGTTGTCACGCATGGGAAGGTGATACATTACACCTTCCGTTCAAAATAGACAGAAAAACTCAAAAATACGTTACTATGGGAAATTTTTGTTCTTGGGCGTGCATGGTTGCATTTAACATGGACAAAAATGGATTACACGCTGGTTCAAAAATAAATATGTTGATAGCTTCAAATCATAAAAAGATGACAGGAGTTTTAAAACATCCTAAACCAGCTCCAAGTAGATACGTTTTAAAATCGTTTGGTGGTGATTTGACCATAGAAGAATTTAGAAATCTAGAACCAGATAAACATCCTGTAATATCTTTTCCAAATCAAATAAACAGGGTTCAGATTATTGAACAGTCTAATAAGACAGTATTTATTAAAGAGAATGAAAATAGTTCATCTAAAAAATTACGTGATATAAACAATTCAATTACTTCTTCAAATGAAACTTTAAAATTAAAAAGAACCAAACCACTTAAAAGAGATCAGAACAATTTAGAAAATATGATGGGGTTAAAAAGAGAAAAAAAAAATAATTAGTAAAATTTAATTTCGCAAAAATACAATGTGATATTTCAGTAAACTAAAAATATATTTATATTCTAAATAATAATGACAGAATTCCACATCCAACCAAAAGAATTTGTAGAAACGACAATTGTTACTAAATTTGATATTACCGACATAGAAGTTAAATTATATAAAGGAGCTTCTATAACTATTATGTTATATGCGGATTCTAATAAATATTACAAATGTGTCAGGGTCGAACTAACACATGATGAATATACCAATTGGGGAACAGACGATAATTATATTCGAGATATTGTGTGTCAGAAACTAGGTTTTGTTATATCTAATTAAATACCTTTAAAAATTTTTCTTCTTTGCTTATTCGTTGGTTTTGATTCGGGGAGAATTTCAGTTTTTTTGCTATCAACCCATTGAATGCCATCATATGCACGCCATTGTATATTATGACTTTCAATAGCCTTTCTACACATTACACAAGGCAGCGAGCACCCAATAATCCCATCTTTTCTGACTCTCCAAATATTCATCGCGCCGTATATTCGATGAACCCAGCTTGAGAATTTATATTTAGGGACCCCTTTTTTTAAACTTATTCTTTTTAAATGTTTTATCATTTTTCTTTCTGCGCAACAAAAACAATCATTAGATATTTCCAAATTCTCCAGCGACTTTTAACTGATGAGCACCCATGTGACAAGTGACAACAGTAATAGCCATGGTTGCTGTTTATTGATTATAAAATCGTTCAAATCTTTATGTCATATTTGCACATGCAATTCTCGACACCGTTATAATAACATTTATTACACTCGATAATGTCATCTCGTGACACAATAATTCCACCAGAATTAATAACTCTTTTGTAAAAATCTTTTTGTTTTAAAAAAAAAGTTTTTTCTTCAAATAAAATATTTATATTTTTATAATTTTTAAAATCATTTTCATTTAAACCATCTTCAGTTATTGAAGTAATGTAACAGTTTATGACATCTATAGGATTTTTATTATTTATTCCGAATTTAGACATTGTTGATATTTTTGGAAATATATTATTTTTGCAACTATTTACAAGATCAGTTTCTGAATCCATTTAATATTATATCGTTGCTTCCTTTTATCTCTGTTTTTATTCGTTCTTGGAGAACTTGCAAAGACGCAGTTATGGAAGCGTCATTTCCATATGTAATTTCTAGAGCGTTAAGCCCGCCTATAGAATCATTCAGATATTGTTTAATTTTTTCATCGTGTTCAGAGTTTAACTTACTCATACCCAGTGCATTGTTTATTGAATTTTTAATATACAATAATGTAGTGTGTCTGTTATCATTATTCATCCATCGCCTAATCCCAACCTTAAAACCAGTTGACTGTGCTTCTAGATCTAACAATCCATTTCTTACTTTTACTTTCTGTCCTTCTTTTATCATGGAAATAACTTTTAAAGAAGTTAAAATTTGATCAACAGCGTCTTGTGCCATTTTATTTATAATAATAATAATAATAATAATAATAATAATGTTTAACTTATTTAGAAATATATATCTTTTATTCTCAGTATATCTTTTATTTAAAACTAATAGAGTTTTATCATTAAAATATGAACTTGTCCAGTTTTTTGTTACTTTGATTTGGATTTTCTATTCTTTTCACACGAATAATCTCATCGCATTGGGAATCTTCATAGTATATTTGGCGATGACAATCCAAGATTTGATGCATGTATTGAAAAAGACAAAAGATGAACCGAAGCTTTTCGTCAGAGGACATACGAATTCCCATACTTCTCCTATGAACGATGAAAGCTAATAAATAAGATAACTTTTGAATTTCACATTCCATTTAAAGTATATAATTCTTTTTAAATTTAAATGGACCTTCGCGTTTCAGAAGATGTGAAAGAAATTTCAAAAGTATTGACAGAAGTAAGATATTTAATCAAAGACGTTTTGCTCCCAGAAATATTTAAAACACAAGAAGAACTTAAGGCCCTTAGAAAAATTACATGGCCAGTGTGCCAATCAATTAAAGAAACATCGCAGATTTCAGATATTTCAGGTAAAATAGAATTTTTGAACAGATTAGACTACGATGAAATTATAAAACTTTTGAAAAATAAAAATGATTTTTCAAGAGATGATAGAATATCAAAATCTACATGTCATTTGTTAGACGAGGAAGTCAAAAGAATCATATGATAACCCATTTAAAGTTTTCATTTGTATTATTTCCAAGAAATAAAACAATTATGTTTATTTTTACAACATTTACTGCGTTTTTTTTCACGCTTTTGACTCTAAAGTATTCTGAATTTATTCAAAAGCTTCTCGGTGTTTATGTTGACGATAATCAATATGTAGAAGATGAAATGCTTTACGGAAAGCATCCGATGTCAGACAGCGAAGGCGAAGAATCAGAAGACGAGGAATCAGAAGACGAGGAATCAGAAGATAGCGAATTGGACGATGATCTAGCTGACTTCTACGAAGAAACTACGCTGAAAGAAGAATGGCTGTCTAAGACCGACGACGAAAAGAAACAAATTCTCGACAATGAGATTGATGAATATATGGCACAGAAAAAACAAGCTGATGAAATAGAATCACAACTTAAGGACATTAAATGTTAAAAAAATAATTAATTTTTTATTTTTTCTTTTTATTCAATAAATAAAAAATAGATAAAAGTATTAAAATAATTGCTAAAATAGTCAACATATTATTTTTATTTTGGATACCATATGTTTGTGTTTCATCTTGCATCTGATATCCTGATCTCTTTTGCATACTACTCACAGATGGACATATACCATCTCTCTTTAATTTATTAAGAAACATATTCTTTGTTATTTTGTTTTGTTTCCCGGTGAACATTTTAAATACTTCTTTAATTAATTCTGGTTTTCTTGATATTTCGCTTTTTGCTTCTTGTTCGGAGAAACCTGACTTTAACATATAAGTTTTAAAGAAAGCATTCATGCCTAATGATTTACTACTACCAAAAATATCGATTGCAAGTCTATCACAGTTATAATTATTTACCTTTCTTAATTCTAGTTTTGATCTAGCAAATCGTATATAAGGATCTAACGGATTGTATTCTGGTATCTTCGCGTTGTTCATTATATTATATATATTATAATATAAAATTTTCAAAACTAAAAATCCGTCTGTGTTGTTTAGTTGGTTCTTTTATATTTATATCTTTCTGCATATAAAAATAAATACTTAAAAAACCAAAAATATGATGAACACCATGAATCCAATTATAATAGTCGGGATATTTAGATGTTAATACTTCGTAAAAAATAACTTCAATAAAACTAGAAGTTATTGCTAAATAAAATTTATTTTTATTTATTTCTATTTTTTTAAAAAATATATAAAATATGTTCAAGATTACCCATGTAATTTCTGAAACTAAACGAATATATGGATACCCCGAAACAACTATAAAAATTTCAAATGGTAAAATAGAAAATAATACAATTTGTTTTATCTTATGATCTGTTACTACCCAATATATACACAAGTCACTCAAAATTAAATCTGCATATCTAATTGCATTATAATCTAGATAAGTTATATAGGGATTATTATATGAATCCTTGTGATGCAAATGATAAAAAAAACTCGTTAATCCCGTTAAAAAATAAAGAACTCCTTCACTTAACCTTTTTTTAATTGCTAACCAAGTCGGAAATAAACAAAAAAAATTAGTTGTTGAACACCATAATACATCTAAAGGAATCATTTATCCGATATAAAGAAATATATATTATATCTTTTAAATGTGTGGAATCATTGTTTATTTTAAAGCCCCTCTAAATAAAGAACGATTTAGACTTAGGCACAGAGGACCCGATAATCAGTCAATTGAAACACTAGGAGAATGCATAATGGAATTTACAAGATTGTCTATTAATGACACGTCGTATAACGGAAACCAACCATTCGTGAAAAATAATCAAATGCTTGTATGCAACGGAGAAATTTACAATCACTTAGAGTTTGCCACACCCACAAGAATTTCAAATAGCGATTGTGAATGTTTATTTGAATTATTTAATAACGGAAATATCATTGAAAATTTAAATAAAATCCGAGGTGTGTTTGCGTCCGCGTGGACAGACGGCAAGAGACTGGTCGCCGCGAGAGACCCTATAGGAGTTAGACCTCTGTTTTATAAAAAATCAGAAAGTGGTGGAATTACTTTAGCTAGTGAAGTAAAGGCACTGGGTGGAAAATGTAATATATTTCCACCTGGGCATTTTTATGATTCACATTTGGATAATTTCATCTGCTATTATCAGTGTTATTGGCCAAGAAACCCGTGTAAAAATATATTTATTAATAATATTAAAACAAGTTTTATTGACGCTGTCAAGAAAAGAATAACAAACACTGATAGAGATGTTGGATTTTTACTATCTGGTGGGCTGGATAGCAGTTTAGTCGCTGCTATTGCAAATGGTATGGTAGAAGGACCAATTAACACGTTCTCTATAGGAACATTTGATAGTCCGGATTTATTGGCGGCAAGGGTAATGGCGAAATTTTTAAATTCCAATCATCATGAGGTTATTTTCGATTTCGATGAAGGTATAAATAATTTATCAAATGTTATTTATTCACTTGAATCATATGACACAACTACCATACGAGCGAGCACTCCAATGTGGCTACTTTGTAAATGGATAAAAGAAAACACATCATGCAGGGTAATTTTGTCCGGTGAAGGAAGCGATGAAATCCTAGGTGGTTACAAATATTTTAAATTGGCGCCAGATGAAGACTCATTTCTATTTGAAACGCAGCGACGCCTCGCTTATTTACATCAATTTGACGTGCTAAGGTCAGACAGGTGCATGGCGGCACACGGTTTAGAGGTCCGTGTGCCTTTTCTTGATAGAGATTTCATTGATGAGGTAATGAATATTGATGTATCACTCAAACAAACAAATGAAGAAAAGAAAATTCTAAGAGATTTGTTTGATGATGGAACTCTGCCTAAAGATATCCTAAGAAGGCCAAAAGATGCATTTAGTGACGCTGTTGGTTATTCGTGGGTTGATTATATAAAAAAGTATGCAGATGAAAATATTTCGGACAATGAGTATTCAGAAATTAAAAAACTTTGTGGAGAACATAATATTCCTCAATCAAAAGAAGAAGTTCTATTTAGAAAAGTTTTTTGGAGACATTTTGGTCAAGAAAATGATCATTTGATAAGTGAGATATGGCGTCAGAAATGGTCAAACTTTTCAGATCCAAGTGCAAGACTTATAGAAATAAAATAATTATTAAGTAGTAAAAAAAAAATAAGTATGGAGTTAATTTGTCGTTCCTTTTATCATTCATTTTTAAGTTTTGTATTCAATAGATCTGGTCTAACAAACTTAAATGCGTATGTTTATAATATTAAAAGAATAGAAAGTATTATAAAAAATGACTATCGAGTTTACACTGGCGAAGAGCTTTCAGCCGAATCAGAAGGATCATGTTCTGTGGTTTCAGACGCTGTTTCAACTAACGAAAACATTGAACGGACCGATGACTTCGAATACCCTGAACCAATTCAAGGGGATGAACCTGAATACAATTCTCCAGAACAATCCAATGGGAGTTCAGGTTAAACCAAAAGACGCAATGGAATTTCCTATGATTCACATGTCCATTGGGCTTCGTTACGCTGAAGCCGTTTTGGAAGGACGAGCTTGGATTCCAGAACCTCTTGAAGAGTGAGATCTTCTGGTTCTGACTTTTCATTCATTCTTACAAGTAAAATAGGCCCAACAACAATTTCATTATCAAATGGAGCTGCTAATTTATTTGCATTAAACCCACAATCAAAAATACTATCTCTGCATTTCATTATCACAATATTTAAATCAGGCCACTGACCAATAAACGTGGCCGACCCACCTAAATACTGTGTTACTTGTGAACTTTTAGAAGAGATGTCTAAATCTATTTCCTTTAGGTCATTCCTTTTTACATTTACTAATACTGCATTTACAGGGTCAAACTTTTCATCAAACATATTTAAATATATCTATAATATTAAAAATGAAATTAAATATCGTTATTTTACTCTTTGTTGCGTTTATAATAATTTCACAAGACTCAAAAGAGAGATCTACAGGTGAAGGCGTGTATTCGAATGGACTTCAGGAGAGAAGGGCATGGACAACCGCTCCCAGTTTAGATGGCGTAAATAGTAATGTCAATCCTAATTATGGAAGAGTTTCTGGGCCTTTTAAAAATAGTTCACCGGAATCTTGGAGTCAGATGTTACCGGCGTCTGGAAGACAGGACGCATCTCTTGTGAATATAAACGCAATCGCACAAACGTCAGGGGTTCAATATAATCCACCGACAACTTTAGAACAACCTATGTTTGAACCAATGGCATTCAATTTAAAATAATTGTCTAAAAATTATTCAAGTTTTTATTTACCATAAAGTAAAGACACTGTCTCAACCATGTCAAACCTCAGAGCGTTTACGGTGAAAAAAATTTCAGAGACTTTGGATAAAACACACGCATCAAACATTGAAAAAAGTATTTTTAATTGGAGTATAAGAAATGTAAAAATGTATAATGAAGTTCCGGCTTGGGAAAATACATTTTTTAAAGAACAGTATAAAAGAAAATACATGTCCATACTGTTTAACCTTAATAACAAAGATACACATCTCGTGGAAAGAATCAAAAAGGGCGAAGTTAAGACAAAAACAATCGCAGACTTGAGACCAGAAGAACTTTTTCCATCTGGTCCTATAGCAAAGACCATAGAGGACCACAAGGTCAGTGAATTGAAAAAGGAAATTGCTGCTAATATCGTTGTGTATAGAGGTATTTTCAAATGTGGAAAATGTAAATCTGACAAGACCACATATTACCAACTTCAAACAAGGTCGGCAGATGAACCTATGACAACATTTGTAACATGCATGAATTGCTCGAAGAAATGGAAAATGAATTAAGCTTAAAAGATAAACTTGTTATTTTTTTAAAAATATAATTTTTTAAAAAAAATGTCTAGATGTAACTTTAATAAGAAAGATGGAAATTTATGCAAATTAAATTCTACAAAAAGTGATAAATATTGCCACATACATATAAAAGAATGTTCGATTTGTTGTGACAAATTATTTAATCAAAATATAGAAAAACTTCAATGTGGTCACGCATTTCACGAAAAATGTATAAAAGAGTGGTTTGAAAGAGACAATAGGTGTCCTTTATGTAGAAATGAAAACACTGTGCAAAAATTCTCTGTTCATATTTCAAATAATCCATTGTTAGTCGAAATGAATTGTAAATTTTTTTTAGACCAGTTACAACAACTGGAAAATAAAGATACATTTAAATTTAGTAAACTTGCTATAGACGTTATAGATAGAGAAACTGCCGGGATTTATTCTTTTCACGAAAAAGAACTTTTAGGAACATTTAAAATCACTTAAAAGGAAAAAAGTTAATTTAAATAAATAATGGAGAAACACCTTATTGACGTTCTTATCGAAACCGAAGACGATGATGATAATAATTCACAATTGGCTAGAATAATTAAAAAAACACAATCAGGATTTAAAGTTCAGTTTCTAAGCGAAACACCTATTCTATATGAAGGTAGAATGCGTATTTTTAGGTTTGATAAACATACGGAAGAAATTGAAGAGGAATCTATATCTGGTTACTACGACACAACGGACATAGAAGAAGCTGGATATATTAAAATAGAAGGCGCTGGGTATATAAAATCAGAAGATTATGATGATGATTATAATCCTTCAGAAAGTGATTATTCCGAAAGCGACAGCGAAAGTCTAGACGATTCCGACTGTGAAGAATATGACAATGAACAAGAATAAAAATATTTATTATATATTATAAATTAACAATGAAAATGTCTAAATGCACAATGAACCTCCTCGTAGCGATTGCCGTATTAGGTGGCCTTTTCGCTTTAACCCGCCCGAAAACTTCGCCATACGCGTGCAACAGCTGCAAAAAACGCTAAAAAAATGTCCAAAAAAAAACTAAGTTTTTATAACATGTAATAATAAGACTAGTTCACACAATGGAGTGTCCTATTTGCTACTGTTCACAAGCAAGCTGTAAACTTGCTTGCAAACATTCGTTTTGCTTTGATTGTGTAAAGAAATGGTATATAAAGTGCCCAAATGATTCTATGCCGTCGTGTCCGATGTGCAGAAAGAATATTTATTTTAAAGGTATTAATAAAAATATAGATGAATGGGAAGATGAACATAGGGAATATATATTTCAAAAGTTTTTCGAGGAAAAACTAAATGAAATTTTGGAAGATATAAATCCACTAAGTATTTTCATGTTGGAATTTATTTCTGAAAGATTGGAGAAAATCAGAAAATTTGACTGTATATACGACGAAGACGATATCGATTTTTTCGTTTTTCATGATGCACCGATTGAAAAATATAATGTGCACGATGATATATGCCCCTCAAATTTAATATCGGATGTGTCTAAACACCCAAAACAGCCTAGAAAAAAAACAAAAAAATCTTGCCATAGAGGTTTTAGAGATTTTCCAGAAGAAATGTTACTTGTTGTTTTTTTTTAATTTTTTTTTAAAAACATAGACAGCTTAAAAAAATGTCTGAAAAAAAACTAAATATAATTTAAAAGTTATTATATGAATGATGAATATATTTTTTTTATCTTGGAATTTTAGAGAATGTGCGAAATTATATTGCGACCAACATGTGAACAAAATCCTTTTAGAAATTGTTCAGATGTTGTATACTTGCTGGCACGTGTTAGGCGACGACGGGTGGAACACCGAAGCGCCATTTAAACAGAATTCCGATCAAAGAGGCTATAAACCAGTATCAAATAAAAAACACCCTATGGTGATGTGGGTTCGTTCGGATGAAAATAATTATAAATGGACATCAACTTTTGGTCTTCATCTTGCATATGAATTTGAAAAGAGATTTAAAAAAACACATTCGTGTTTAAAACATATTATATGGTTGTATGAACACATTCCGTCTAATTTTATAGAAGTTAGAAATGAAAATGCATATTATAGCTCTTTGGGTTTTCCAAAACACCTCACACCCATCCCAGAGTGTATGAAAGAGGAATATCGAGATCCGGATCTTTTAAAAGCAAATATAAATAACTATATAAATGAAAAATTTATTTTTGCAAAATGGAATAAAATTTATTCATGAAAAATAAATAAATACATGAAAAATATTGTCTTAATTTAAATCAAGTTTACTTTTCAAATAAAGTAAGAGCCATGGATTCCTCTTTACGCTACCTCAACCCTTCTCTTACTGACCGCGTTACCCGCCTTATTGAATTAACATATGGAATTATCCCACCCCCTCCAAAATTTGAGAAGAATGTAACACACTGTATTTATAAAGAACGCCTCGAAACGTATGAAAATGAATTGATGAAAATTAATAATTTCAATCTATTAATTAAAAATATCCCATTATTTGCAGTTCGGTCTTCGGATAGAAAAAAGGTAAAGGTTTCTTATGCAAACATGAGAGACACATTTAATGATTTTGGACAAGTTAAAAAACTCGAAATTTTTAAGGGAAATGCTTATCTAGGTTTCAAAACAGGCAAAGAAGCATCCGAAACACATAAATTAATAAATAATATGCAACTAGGCGAAAACATTATTAAAACAAAAGTCATTTAAAAAAGAAAATGTTTTATATAATAAGTAATTAAACAATGGCTCCTTACGACCCCCCGGGCGCTCATTATGCTCATGTCGACGTATCAATGTATGACGATTCTATGATTCTTTGTATGATTGGAAAGGGTGGTAAGGGATTTTATAAGATCACTGATTGGCTTAACATGGATTATGTATGGTTTGATTCGGAATCCAAAAGAATTGAACTTTGGGGGCCTTATGATTCATTTGCGAATGGCGCGAGGCAAAAACTCGAAAATTCATTGGATGTATTTTCAAAAAAATACTCAATTAAAAATAATGACTCTTAATGAGTTAAGTCTAAGAAAATGCCGAAAAATGAATTTAATAATATAGATGAAATAAAAAACGAATATGAAAATATAATAATTATAACTGAAAAAATAGGTTTAATTCCTATTAATGTCCCTTTTGAATATGACGGGAAAGCAAATTCTGACATTCGAAAAATTGTTCAAAATAAACTACTTACGTCATATCCAGAACTTAAACTTATGAAGGCTGGCATCCATATAGCATGGAGTAAACCAAGATATAATGAATTATTTAATTTAAAACATAGAATAAAACACCCTAGGTATACTCGGTGTGCGTTTACAGTTGGAAATCCTTTCAAGGACGGGGAACATACAAAGATGCCATTTATATCTTGGAAAAGACAGTATCATGACGTGAGTAATTGTAATGATACAAATGCTACATATGTTTATCAAACTACAAAAAATACATGGAAAATTTTTAAATGTTTGTAAATAATATTATACACAAATGAATATTTATTTTTCTGCTTTTGTTATGTTATTACTTGAATTTTTTGTTCTTTTAAAACTATTCAAAAGAAATAAAAATTTGGAGAAAATAAGTTTGTTAGTTGCACCTTTGATGGTTTTAGTAGGATATTTTATATCTAAAAAAATTATTAGAAGAGAACCAACGATTGCAGAATTATTTATATTTATAGCATTATTGGAACTCCCTTTGGCATTAAAAGGGTATGATATTACACCAGACGCAAAAGTATGGGAAAGAATGATTGTAGCAGGAACGTTTGGAGCTTTTTCGTATTCAATTGGTAAATTAACTTAAACAATATAATTGTTTTTTATTAAAATGGAATTCGAAACTAGGCCAAATACTACTGATCAAAAAGTTATAGAAGAAGTGGTTACTAAGAATTCATATGAGCGCAAAAAGGATAAATTCTTCTTGAAGGATGCACCAACATGGTTAGATTTAGGAGGAAACATAGGGACATTTACATGCAAAGCTTGTGAACAAGGATGTAAAGTGGTAACTTTTGAACCAGAAACCGATAATTTTAATTTACTTTTAAAAAATATAGAAAAAAATAATTTTACATCAAATGTTATCGCAATAAATGCGGGTGTTGTAGCAAAAGAAGATATAAGTGAAGTTGAATTGTTTTTATGCAAAGGAGAATATAACAAGTATAGGCACACCATCTTTAAGAAACGAGGACGTCAAAGTGTAAAGATTAAAGTTGAAAATTTCAAAAAAATTTTGGAAGAATATAAACCGTCTGGAATTAAAATGGACATTGAAGGTGCTGAAATAGAAATTTTAGAGTCTATGAAACCAGAAGAGTGGCCAAACTTTGTGACACACTTAGTATTTGAATATTCATTTGACGTAGATCCATCGATACCAAGATTCAAAAAAATTATAGATAATCTGAAAGAACGTTTCGGTTTTGTGCATCACAGGAAGATGCATTGGGATCAGGATGAATATAAATTCTGGCCACCCGCGACAATAATTTTTGCAAAAAAAATAATCTAACATTTAATACAAAGATGGTTCTTGTATTACACCTTACAGACAAAGATAAAAAAGAATGTCCACCCCTTGGGACTTTTGTAAATTCATTCTCAAAGGTAATTAAGGAAGACTGTGACTGTTATACGAACGGAAAAATTCTATTTAAATTCAGAAAAGGTGTTATTTCAGAGAAAGATACACAAATTGCTTTAAAAAATTTTTTGTCGCATGCAAAAAAACCAAACGACAATAGAGGAATTGCCGCAGGTGTTTTCGAAGATGGTAAAGCGAAACAAAAAGTAAAAAATTTTAGCAGAGGTAATAAATCAACATCGAACATCATTGGGTATTTTGACAAGCCAGTTCCGCAACAAAAAGCAGATTTAAAAAAACATTTTGGAAAAGTTCCTTATAATGTGTGTAGAAAAACCGCATTTAATAATAAAAATCCAGAGCTATTTGACGAAGCAAATATGTTTTTTCAATCTATAGACTCTTTATATAAGAAAATGGCTCCGGAACATCATAAAAGACAATTGGAGTTCTCAAAAACAATCAAACCCGAATTTATGATTAATAACACAACATTTACAACTGTTACATGCAATTATAATTGGCAAACTGCAATCCATACAGATAAAGGAGATTATGGCGAAGGTCTTGGAAACCTAACGGTTGTAGGAACAGATGACTATGAAGGAGGGTATTTAGGATTTCCAGAATGGGATATTGGCGTTGATCTCAGGGCAACCGATGTAATTATCGCAGATGTTCACCAACCCCATTGTAATACACCAATGGTGAATAAAACGCCTAAAAGTGTGCGTTTAAGTTTTGTTTCTTATCTGAGAACTGACATGGCGAAATGCACAGAGTATTACAAAGATGAAATGTATGTATCACACCCTAAAAAATAATTGCCCAAAATAAACTCAAGTCACTTTCCAGATAATTGTAAGCCACATGGCCTTTCTTACAGTCGTTGATTACAGTGACCTTGACCACACACCAATCACAGATGCTCAGTATCGCGCCAACCTCTATAATCAAATTCGGGACCCATCACTCCCCGATGACCTCACAACCCCTGAACTTGAAAGAATTGTCGATGAAATTGCCAGAAGATGTCCTGAATTTCATATACAAGAAGTATCATACGAGCTTTGTAATGAAGGAACTCATTGACACTTCAGATTTTGTTTGGAGAAACCCTTCAGATGAACTTAAGAATATATGTAAAGATATTGGTTGCATTCAACAGGGCCATCACAACCTTGAAGATATGATTGAAGACCATAATATGTGGGTTTTTAAGGACTGTTGTGAATCAAAATGTCCTAATTGCGAACATTATGGATTTCCTTGTGGTAATTTAGCAGCTCATGGATTTCAAAATAGGAATATCTCAGAAATATGGAAACCAAATTGGAGTTGAACAAAAAAAAACTTTTTTTCTAAAAAACTTGTTTTATTTTTGATTAAGTATTTTATCCAATAAAGTAAGAGACATGGATTTACAAATTGAAGCTTTAACCATATCACTTTCATCAATAGTGATTGATGAAACTAAAATAATTAAAATACAAAAATGGTTTAGGGGGTGCGCTTTGAGATTAAAACAATTACCTTTAATTATGTATAAAATTAAAAAATATTTGGAATTACAATCGTTTCAGTTTTCAACCCAAAATGAAGATGGCAGAATAAATAGTTGTCTTGATGAACCCAAAGTAATTGAATTACTTATTGAAAAGTTTGGTGAAAGAATAAAAAAACCTAAATGTAGAATGTGGTATGATATTTTAGCGTTTGATTATATGTATGGGTGGATTCCAATCAATATAAAAACAACTACTACCACAACAAGCGATAATACTGGTAATTTGGCTATGTGTGTATATGCTTATACAAATGAAATGTTGGATATTCATATTGATAAATCTTATGGAAATGGTAAAATGAGTGATATACTTTTTAATAAGTTGAAAAATAAAAAATATAACACTAATAACAAAAAAGATTATTATTTCATAGTGTTAAATAAAACAGATGCGAGTGATATAATTGTCAATAGTGTGAAAGGATTGACAGTATTAACACCAAATATAAATAATTTACCATTTCAAGTTTGCTGGGATAAAAATCGGATATTTAAATATGAAAACATAAATAAAAAAATTAAACTATTTGTTGATTGCTTACAAAAACCAAACCCAAGCTGGAAAGAAAGATTTATGTCAAATATACGGACATTAGATTTATAGATATTCACTTGGAATATAAGAATTACATATTTGTCTATGTCCTATTTTAAATCTCCCAGAAAACATAAAATTATCTTTGAATGTATTACTATTTATATATGATACTATATTATTTAAATCGCATTTTTTTTTCGGTTTAAGCATTATTAATCCACCACCAAAATATTTTACTTTACCTAAAAATGATACATTTGATTTCCGTGTTAAATTATAAATATAAATACAATCTTTACCAAGATTGCTATTTATTGTAGTTATATTTCTTGGTGCTCCCCATTCAAACCAATTATTTTCATTAAACTTTCGTATTCCTCTTTCTATAAGTTCTTTTTTGTGTTGTAATAAATGTTTATTAATTTTCTCATTATAGCAAGGATAATTTTCAATATAAATATATTTATCAATTTTATCTTCACCATTTAATACTTCTATATTACCAAGTTCCTCATTTTTATAAACTTTTTCTTTTCCACTAACAAGACCAACATAAATGTCAAAATAGTCTTGAAACAATACATTATTATTATTATTATTATTATTTTCTTCACCAAAAGTAATTAATCCATTGCTATTTGTAACATAGAGTAATTTGTCGTTATATAAAACTTTTTTTTCGATTAAACTATTTTTACAATATCTAAACACAATAACATCAATAGACGCATTCTCAAACATTTTTTCATTATTAGGATGGAATATATGAGTAAATGTTCCGTTCGCCATCATATTATTCAATAATTTTGAAGCACTTGTTAGTTTAAGAAAATCAGACGGAACAATAAATATCAACTCACCATTATCGCCAAGTAAATTATAACATTTTTCGGTAAAATCAATATATAAGTTCCCTTTTTTAGTTCTAACATAAGGCGGATTTCCTACTATTGTTTTGAATGTTTTTGTAATTGTTTGTGTCATAAAATCACCATAAACAACATTATCTTTTTGTATTTTATCTAATAATTTAATTTTTGTATCAATTTCATACATATCAAATGTTATATTTGGTATTTTTTCTGCAATAAATGTAATTAAATCACCTTGTCCAATAGATGGTTCTAAAATATTAGACGGACTATTTAAGATAAAGTCAAATACCTTTTCTTTGAGTTCATGATGGGTTGTAAAATATTGCCCTAAATTATGTT
>Ga0129324_10000097_pt1 | contig 57336 bp, 56 predicted proteins | sample CPBDNA_7_FD_96879 | JGI IMG/M metagenome (GOLD analysis project Ga0129324, IMG submission 96879) | Freshwater to marine salinity gradient microbial communities from Chesapeake Bay, USA - CPBay_Spr_15_0.2_DNA | ecosystem: Environmental > Aquatic > Marine > Coastal | place: USA: Chesapeake Bay... | reverse complement strand
TACATCCGAGGCTTTAATTAGATCGTTTGTAGACTTTGCTTCAGCACCATTATTTATAAAGAGATCATCTTTAAGACTAAGCTTTTTTGCATAATCATTTGAAATTAAAACTTTAAAACCAAGTTTACCAAGTATTCCAACATGCTCGGGCAAAAGCATTGATCGGTTTTCAAACTCATCATTTTCTGCCACAAAGCCAATTATCATATAATTTAGTTAAATGATTTATTTTCTATTTCAAGTTAAAGGTTAAAAAAAATTTTTTCAACTAAAGTAAAAAAATAGCCATTAAAACTAATATTAAAATGACTGCTGCAGATCCAATAGTTACTAACTTGGTAAAATTATCCCAAGTTTCTTTATGGTGCTTAATGTCCATCAACCTTGTCTTGCCTTCATTCTGGGATTTTTTTTATTGATAACGTAAAGTTTCCCTCTTCTTTTAACGAGTTTATTATTAAGATCCCTTTTTTTTAAAGATTTTAGTGAGCTAACTACTTTCATAATGGACGAGTAATTATATAAAATTAATCAACTTGTAAAGCTATGATTTTTCAGAAATTCTCTAATATAATTATTAAGTTGGATTTTACCATATCTATGAACAATTTTATTAGATAGATTCATCTTAGTAACAGCAGAGCTATACCTTTCACCTAGTCTTTTTGGAATATATTTAATTTTAGATTTAAATAATCTTGCAACTTCTTGGATGGAATAAGATTTTTTTGATGAGATACTATAGTGTAAATTTTTATTCCTTTTCCAAGCCTCCATACAAACTTTAACAGTATCATCAATATGAGTAAATCTTCGTGACTGCGTTCCAGGCCTAACTACTGTAAGAGGTTTTTTTTGTTTATATTGATTTTCAAAAATTCCAATTACTGTTGCCATATCACCAGTTACAATTTGTCTGGGGCCATAAACATTATAAAAATAAATAACTTCGTATTTAAAGTTAAACCATTTTTTTAAATTTTCTAACAATTCTAAATTTTGTGCCTTTGTGAAAGCATATGGCGATAAGTTTTTATCCCCTCCTCTATTTCCTAAATTCGCTGAAGTAGCAGAATAAATAAGTTTAATATTATTGTTCAAACAAAAATTAAATACTTCTAATGAACCAACTGAGTTAGAATTAAAACATTCTTTCATTCTAATAAAGCTTTGATAAATTCTTGCAAATTCTCCAAAATGGAAAATAGTATTTATTTTATTTTTATATTTATTTAATACTGTATTAATTTTATTAGTTTCGGATTTTAAATACTTAACTCTTGAACTTTTAATATGATTTTTAACTGAACCAGTTGAATAATTGTCAATACTAACAATTTTAAATTTAGTTTTTTTTATTAGTAGCTCAATAAGATTAGATCCTACAAATCCAGCTCCACCAGTGATTACTAAAATATTTTTCATGAAAATAATTAGAGATGTTAAAGCCTGGCAACGACCTACTCTCCCATACCTTAAGGCAAAGTACCATCGGCGCTGAAGAGCTTGACTTCCGAGTTCGGAAAGGGATCGGGTATGACCTCTTCGCAATAATTACCAGGCACTAGCTTATAATCAGATTTTTTAAAATAAGTAAAGATAATATTAATTATAATAGAAAAAATAGATTTAATTTAGTTAAAATTAATAATAAATCTATTGCTGAAATAAATATACTGGAATTATCACTACTTATTTATGAGTTTATCAATATTAATACCCTGCAGAAATGAAGAAAAAATAATAAAGAAAACAGTTAAAAAAATTATAAAAAAATTAGATAAGATAGATTTTGAACTTGTATTAATTGATGATTATAGCAACGATTATACCTATTCAATTTTTAAAAATTTTAAAAATAAAAAAATCAAATTTTATAAAAATAAAATAAAAGGATTGGGTGGTGCAATTTCTTTGGGAATTAAAAAATCTAAAAAAAAATTTATATGTATTTATATGGCTGATATGTCTGATGATATCAATGATTTAATTAAATACTACAATTTAATAAAAAATAATGATTATGATGCTGTTTTAGGATCAAGATTTCAAAAAAGATCAAGAGTTTATAATTATCCTTTTTTTAAGTTTTTATTAAATAGAATATTTAATTTGATAACAAAAATTATTTTTTTTTCAAATTATAATGATTTCACAAATGCTTTCAAAATTTATAAAAAAAAAACACTAACTGAATTACTTCCGCTAATTTCAGAAAATTTTAATGTATTTCTTGAAATACCATTAAAAATAATTTCAAGAGGATATAAATATAAAATTATATCAATTAATTGGCATAACAGAAAGCTAGGATATTCAAAATTTAAAGTGAAAGAGCTTGGTAGCAAATACTTATTTACTTTAATTTATTGTTTTTTAGAAAAAATTTTATTAAATAAAAAAATATAATACAAAATAATTAATTATTTTTTAAGTTAATCAATAAATTTTTGTTTAAGTAATCAGCAATAATTTGATGGCCCTTTTCATTAAAATGTCCTTTATTACCATTTGGAAAAAATTTAAAAACATCATCTTCTTTATCAAATATATCCTTTTTTAAATCATAATACTTAATATTATTTTTTTTATAAAATTTTAATAAGTTTTTATATTTTAAATTTAATAAAAAATTATTATTATTTAAATATCTTTCAAAAGACGGAATATATATAATAATCAAATTACTATTATTAGATTCAAGAAGCTTTTTTGTATCCAAAATTAAATTTTGGTATATTTCATTTTCTGAAATTAAATCTTTTAAATACGATCTTAAGAAAGTTAACCTTATAAAACTTTTAAATTTAAAATTATTAATAAAATCATTGTCAGAATTGGAAAAAGAAGTTTTTTTATTAATTTCATTTATTTTTTTATAGTTAACGTCATTTACTAAGTTTTGTTTATTTATTAAGTTTTGATTAAATTCTTTATTAACTAAATAATTAAATAAAAAATTATTATTTTTTTCAACCTCCAAGTCTCTAAAATCATTGCCCTCATAAAAAAACCATAAAACAAATTTACTATCAATTTTTTTTATATATTCACGTAAAATTGCATATTGAACTAATGGACCTGTTCCTTGCTGTCCTAAATTAATTTTATTTTTGTAATCAAATAAAGAAATAAAATTCTTATTAGAATTAACACAAAAACCTTGTGTAAAAGAATCCCCTAAAAAAATAAAAATTTTTTTTTTATCCCAGAGAATGTCATGGTTATTAAAACCATATCTATCTGTATCAAAACTTATTAAACCATTAGCTTCCTCGCATAATAAAAGTTTTTTTTTAGAAATATTAGAAAATATAAAAAATTTAGACTTATTGTTATTTATATCACTTAGATCATAAGGTGCTATTGCAGGTAAATTTAAACTATTTTCTTTTAAATACTTATTTATCGACCATCCAGGTTTTAATATTTTTAAATATTTTTTTTTTTCATAATTTTCTTTGGAAATTAATAAAAATTCTAAAAAATATAAAGAAAAAAATGAACTGCATACAAATAAAATAATATTTTGTTTAATTTTTTTATTATAAATAAATTTATCTATAAAATATGAGATAAAAATAAATAATAATAAAATTAGTAAGTATTTACTAAAATATATTCTCTCATATCCATGAAATTGAATTTCACTTTTATATAAAATAAAAAATCCCAGAAAACTGAATACTAAAATTAAGAATTTAAAAAAAAATTTTTCGATAAATTTTAAAAAATTATTTATAACAAGCATAAAGATTAATGAATTTTAAAAATTTTTTTTATCACTAAAATAAAAGTTAAAAAAATAATTTGCATGTCTAAGAATAAATTTTTATTTTTTAAATATATATAATCCATCTTAACTTTATTTAATTTTGCATTTGTAGTATCAAAAACTTGAGCATAGCCAGTAATACCTGGCAATAAAGTATCAATTTTTTTAATTTTTCTATCATTTATTAATTTTTTTTGACTTGGCAAAAGTGGTCTCGGACCTACAATTGACATATGACCTAATAATACGGAATAAAATTGTAAATTTTCATCTAGATTGGAATTTCTTAAAAAATTTCCAAATTTTAATAAATACTTATTTATTTCATGTCTATCCCAATCTTCTGTCGATTTAATAGGTGCTCCGAATTTTAAAGTTCTTATTTTTAACATATTAAATTGTTTTGAATTCTTACCAACTCTTCTTGATATAAAAATTGGATTCTGAAATTGAAATAATATTATTATAAATATTAGGAGATTGATTGGTAAAAAAAATAAAATTGCAATCAAACTCATGACAAAATCAAAAAATCTTTTCATACTAACCAGATATAAACGTAAATATTTTTTTAGCGCAATTTTCCCACTGATATTTTTTTATTAAAGTTTTTTTACATAGTCTAGAATTTTTTTCTCTAAGTTTATGATTTATAATTAATTTTTTTAATTTTAAATAAATATCATTTTCATTATTAGGATTAAAATAAATACAATTTTTATTAAATATTGATGGCATAGGTTGTTTATTTGAGCAGGCAATTGGTATTTCATAGTTAGCGGCCTCGAGCATAATGTTTGGAAAAGCTTCACAACTTGAAGAAAAAATTTTTAAATTTATTTTTCTATAAAAACTTTTTAATTTTTGATTTGTTAAATAACCAACATATTTTATTTGCTTAAAATTTTTAATACTAACCTTTATCTGATTTTCTAAATTAAGATCATGACTATCTCCAATTATATAAAATTTAATTGGCAATCCATCTTTAATAATTTTTTTTATAGCACCAATAGTTTTTAGATGATTTTTATAAGAAAATATTGTTGATACATACGCTATTATAAAAGGTTTTTTTAGATTATATAGAGAAATTTTTTTTTGAATTTTTTTTATTTTCAAAATATTAATGCCTAATAAAGAAATAGTATTTTTTTTGTTTATATTATAATTTTTTTTAAAAAAAACTTTTAAATACTTGTTCAAAAATATTATACCAGTTGATTGATCAATTGATTTAAGTAATACATATTTTAACAATAATAATCTAATCCGTTTTTTAAAATTAAATATACTGGAATCATTTTTATTTTTAAAAAAAGGTTCCATATTTAAAATTGTGGTATATGTTTTTTTTTTTATAAAAGTAAGATTAATGCCGCCAGGAAAAAAAACGTAATTACAATTGTAATTTTCTACCTCTTTTTTAAAGATAAAAAGATGCCAAAAAATATCACTAATTTTTTGTGGAATAAATTTTGTCCGTTTTAATATTTTTTTTTTAATTACTTTGTTATTTGGAATTTGATTTAAAAGTGAACTATGTCCCCATATAAAAATATTATTGAAATTATAATTTTTTTTATAATTTTCTAATATTTTTATTATATATTTTTTTCCACCCCCAGACTTTATATTATGAGCATCGATTGCCAAATTCATTAAATTTTATTCATTATAATTTTCAACCCTTGTTTAAGTGTAATTTTAGGTTTCCAATCGAAAAATTGGCTAGTTTTTTTTATATTTGCAATTGTTTTGGGAATTTCATTTGGTCTTTTTATATTTTTTACCTCAATTAAATATTTTTTTTTGTTTATTTGTCCCATTAATTTAACTATTTTTTTTATTGAAAAACTTTTACCAAAGCCGACATTAAAAATGTTTAATTTATTAAATTTTTTACAAGATAATAAAAGCAATTCTAAATAATCACTAATAAATAATAAATCTCTTTTTGGCTTATCATCATTTACAATAATTTTTTTTTTATTACTTTGATTAACCAAACTAGGTATTAAAAAAAAAGATTTTTGAAAATTTCCGTATACATTGAAAGTTCTTAAAATATTTATTTTTATTTTATATTTTTTACTATAAAAGCTACATAATTCTTCAGATAATTTTTTCCATAATGTATATTCATTATTAATTACAACTTCACTATTTTCATCCGTGGGAAATTTTTTTACTTTTCCATACATGTAAGTACTTACAAATACTACATTACTTTTATTTTTTTGTGCATAATCGAGCATATTTAAAGTTATTTTTAGATTATCATTTACGTATTGTTCAATATTATTTTTGGGCACCCTGACTTTACATGCAAGATGAACTATGACGTTAACTTTTGGAATATTAAACCAAGTTTTTGATTGACACAAATCTCCATTTTTTTTTCCTAATTCAAAAAAAGTAATTTTTTTCTTTTTTAAGAAATTTATGAAATTTTTACCTATAAATCCGTCAGCGCCTGTAACTAAAATTTTAAACATTATTATTATATTTTTTAATTAAATATATATATCCAATAATTACTAAAAATACGTACAGGTAAGAATAGTTATAAATTTGATTTGCAATTACCGGAAAAATAATCATCGATTGAATAATTAAAGTCGTTTTAGTAAAGCCAATTTTTCTTAGTAATATATGATGTATATGATCCATACTTGCAGTAAATAAATGTTTATCATTCAAGGTTCTAAAAATCATTAATCTAATCATATCAAAAAAAGGAACAAAAAGTAATAATACTACATCTTCAAATGTTATTAAATTTACTTTGTGCGTTTTTATTAAAATAAATGATAACCAAAAAGAAATTAATATACTGCCGTTATTGCCAAGAAAAATTATATTTTTATAATTAAGTATAAGCAAAAAAAGCAATGGTATTAAAAAATATATTAAAAAAAAAATATTTTTAAAAATTAAAAAACAAATTATAAAAAAAACATAGCTAATTACTTGCAAATTAATCCCATCAAACATATTTATAAAATTAATAAAAGAAATAATGCATAACATTGTAAAAAAAAACGAAGATGAACTGAAATTTATTTCAAATTTCTCAAGTATGAATATTCTATCAATTCTCAAATTTTCATCTAAAAGTAAAATTATTGATAATATAATTAGAATCCAAAAAATTTTATTATTAGGAGAAAGATTATATTTATCATCCAAGTAACCTAGAATAAAAAAAAAAATAATTCCAAGCAAAAAAGCTAGAAACTCTTTTTTGTTTCTAAATAAATAATTAAAACTTTCAATAAATTCAAAGCTAAAATTAAAATTATAGAAATATAAAAAAAAAATAGTTATTAGATTTATTAAAAAAATAACACCACCAATAGAAGAAATTTTTTTTGTATGAATTTTTCTTTTGTTGGGATAATCATAAACTCCTAGAAAATTAGAAAACTTCCTAAAAAAGATAAAAATCAAAAAATTTACAATTATTAATGTTATATAAATATTTAAAGAAATACTGCTGAAATTTAAATGCTGAGCCATATTAATTAAGTTATTTTTGAGTAAATTTAAATTACTATAAATTAAATATTATTTATATAAATTAATATATAGAGTGTATAAAAAAAAATTATTTATATAAACTCATCAAGATATAAATAATCTAAATAATTTTAATGAAAAAAAAAACTTGTGTTATTTTCTTGAGAAGAAATTGCAATTATTCAAATAATTTTTTGGATTTTTGTAAAAAAAAATTAGTAATATATAAAGTTTTTTATGATGATATTAAAAGTTTAACTCCATTTAAAATAGTGGATTTTATATTTTGTTTTAGAAGTAAAAAAATCCTTAGTAAGGCAATATTAAAAAAGGCAAATTTTGCATCAATTAATTTTCATCCTGGCACACCAAAATATAGAGGTGTTGGGTGTTTGAATTACGCTCTTTATAATAATGAAACAATATATGGAACGACAGCGCATTTAATAAATGAAAAAATTGATTCTGGTAAAATATTAGATGTTCAAACATTTAAGATAAATAAAGACCAAGATATTGAAACAGTTTTAAACAAAACATATAAACTTATGCTTTTTCAAGCCAAAAAAATTATTACTCAATTAATTAAGAAACCTTCATCAGTTAATAATTTTCAAACTAAATATACTTGGTCAAAAATTATTAAAAAAAGAAAAGATTTAGAAAAATTTTACCAAATAAATATTAAATCAAATAAAAAAGAATTTTTAAAAAAAATTAGAGCAACAAAAACCAAAAACTTCAAACCGTTCATAAAATTATTTGGTTTAAAATTTATTTTAGAAGATTAAACCTTAAAAATTATTTTATTTAATTTAGCTATACTATCGTAACATAGTATATATTTGGCTATTTTTTTCCCAAAACCCTTTTTATGAAATATAAAATCAATCCCAGCCCTCTTTGCGCAAAGATAATCATAAAATGTATCTCCAACATAACAAGCTTTATTTTTACTTATTTTATTTTTTTTAAGACATTGATTTAGCAAGTATGGATGGGGTTTTCCTTTTTTTCCTTTTATAGGACAATGTATTGACTCAGGTTTTAATTTAAATTTTTTTAAAAGCATTTTAGTTCTTGATAAATCTTTGGAGGTTACAATTGAATATTTAATATTAGATGAGACTAATTTTTTTAAAAAATTTTTTATACCATTATATAAAATTATTTTTTCAAAGTTTTTAATTGTTTGCTTTTTATAAAATTTTTGTATCTCTAATTTTTTATGTTTTATATTTAATTTTTTTAAAATACCCAAAAAAGGTAAGCCTACATATTTTCGATAACTTGAATATTTTTTTTTTAAATTATATTTTCGAACAACTTCGTTCCAAGACATTCGCATATTATTATCTGAGTTTAGGATAACACCATCTAAATCAAATATTATAATTTTATATTTACTTTTTAGTAATATTTTCTTAATAAACATTTTTTCATAATTTTTTTTGCTTTTGCCAGGTCTGATGGGGTATTAATTGAAAAATTATTAGAATTTATATTAAAAGTTCCGACTTTTAAATCATTCTCAATTGCCCTGAGTAACTCAACACCCTCTGTTTTTTCTAATAAACCGGGTTTCAATTTTAAGAATTTATCTAAGGCTTTTTTTTTAAAAGAAATAAAATCAAGATGTTTCTTCAAATATCTAATTTTATTTCTAAAAAAAAAAGGCACATCAGATCTTGACATGTACAAAACTTCTTTTTTACTGTTATGAGCAAGTTTTACAATGTTCTTATTATTAAAGCTGTTTGTAATTGAATGAGGTACTACTATATCAAATTGTAAGTTTTTTTTATGAAAATTTATTAATTTTTTTAATTGATCTGGGTCAACAAAAACTTCATCACATTGAACATCTATAGCTAAATCATAATTAATTTTTTTGCTGACACTTGAAATTCTTTCAGTTCCATTTTTAAATTTTTTGCTGGTTAAAAGAGCTTTTCCATTAATTTTTTTAATTACATCTATAATTTTATTATCATCAGCACATACTATGACGTCGTCTAACAATTTGCATAAAGATGTTCTCTTGTAAACGTGCATAACCATTGGCATGCCATCAATTTTGATTAATGGTTTTTTTGGCAATCTTAAAGATTCTAATCTTGCTGGTATAAACGCTATAATTTTCATTTTTGTTTTTTTAAGTACATTTCATTAAAAGCTAAATACAATCCTAGTGGAAAATAATATATTATTGATATCCAATTATTAAAAAAATTACCACTTGGTATTACAGGAAAAATTGATATTGCGAAACAAGTTAAAAAACATAATTCAACAAACATATAATTATTATATTTTTTAAAATATGAATTCCATATAATTACAAAAATTTTGTACACAATAATGATGAAAAAAATTAAAATTATTAAAAAACCAAAAATTCCCAATTCAGACAATAATTGCACATAAGTATTGTGCGGATGATTTTCGCATCCATATTTGACTTTATATTTTGGTTTTTTACAAATAAATCTAAATGATTGAGGTCCGGAACCTATCAAATAATTATCTTTAAATATATTTATAGCTGCAATTGCATGTCCCTGATGATGCTTGCTTAAAAATTTAAATGTATATTCAATTTTTCCATCACTTATTTCCTTGGGCTCATAAATTTGATTTATAGTATTTATAATTAATCTATTTTTAAAATCTTTGTTTACAATCAAAGTTGTGGTTAAAATAAAAATCCAAATAATAAGAAAATAAATTTTATATTTATTAAATGATGAATTTTTTAAAAAAAAAATTACACAAAAAAATATATAATAAAATAATGAAGTTCTTTCACCACTCATTACTACTAATAATCCAGAAATAGTTAATAAAAAAAAAATTTTTATAATTGATCTAATTTTAATGCTTTCCAATAAATACAAACCCACACACAAAGGTAACAGTCGTGAAATATAACTACCTAATACTAACTCATCGCCAAATAAACTGCTAACTCTTACAAAATTATTAGGCTTATGAAGTTCATAACCAAAAATATTATATTTAAACATATATTGGAAAATTGAATCAAAAAATAAAAAAATAAAACAAAAAATTAAAGCTTTGCCCAATATAGAAAAAATTTTGTTATCTAATTGCACAAAATAACTTATCGCAAACGAAAATAAAATAAATCTTATATAAAAAATATTTTTAATTACTTTTGAACTAGATATTTCAGAAAAGAATATGCTTAATAATATTAAAATATAAAATATTAAAAAAAAAATAAATAAATTATTTTTATATAAAAATTTGTAATTTTTATTAATGATTATTTCTTTAAAAAAAAAACAAACTAAAATTACACCTGACATATCTGAAAGGAAAGGACCGGAAATTATAAATATTGGAAAAAAAACTATTAAAAATCTTATAAAATAGAACTGCAAATTATTAGTCATTAATTTATGATTGCTTTGAAATGGCAATGGTTAGATAAATATATACATATGTTGAATACTTAATTAAATTCGCAAGATAATTAAATAAAAAAAAATATTAAAAAATAAATTTATTTTTTAAAATTTATAATAAGTTAAAAAACACTAATAAATGAATTTATTGATTGTAACGCCTCATTTTTGGCCAGAAAACTTTCCTATAAACAAATGGGCAGAAAAAATATCTGAAAAAAAACACATGGTTTATATTTTAACTGGAAAACCAAACTATCCTGATTATACTCTTTACGAGAAGTATAATAAAAATAAATATAATTTTTATACTGAAAAACACAAAAAGATCTGTGTTATAAGATTGCCAATTATACCAAGAAAAAGTTCTTCTGCGATTAATATAATATCAAATTATTTTTCTTTTGTTTTGTCCTTTATTATTTTTTTGCCTAAAATTTTAAAAAAAATTAAAAACGTGGATAAAATTCTTTACTATGGAGTGAGTCCATTAACAGCTGCAATACCTGCTATCATAATTAAGAAAATAAAAAAATGTAAACTAACTTTTTGGATACAAGATTTGTGGCCGGATAGCTTAAGGTTTACCGGATATATTAAAAATAGATTATTAATTTCTGTTTTGAAATTTATTTCAAATAAAATTTATAATTCTGCAGATACAATTTTAGTTCAATCAAAATTATTTAAATTAGAACTTAAAAAAAGAGGAATTTATAAAAAAATTAACATATTTTATAATTGTGTTGAAAAAACAAATAGTAAAAAAAAAATAAAATTAAATAAAAAAATAAAAAATATTTTAAATAATAATTTTTGTATTACCTATGGCGGAAATATTGGTAAAGCACAATATTTTGATAATTTATTTATAATATCAAAAAAAATTGAAAAATTAAAAAAATTAAAAATTTTAATATTCGGATCTGGTGCGTACCAAAAAAAAATTAAAGAACTGATAAAAAAAAATAATATAAAAAATATATTTTTACACACAAAACTACCTGTTGTAAAAATAAATGAAATTTTTAGTAAATCAAAAGTTCTTTTTTTAAATCTGCGTAAAGATAAAATTTTATCTAAGACAATTCCTAGTAAATTTCAAAATTATTTGTCTTTTGAAAAACCAATTTTAGTAAGCGCAGACGGAGAAGTAAATCAAATTGTAAAAAAAAATAAATGTGGATTAGTTTCGGAAGCAGAAAATGACAAAAAGCTTTATAACAATATTTTAAAATTCTATTATATGAGTGATAAAAAGTTAAAAATTATGAGTGTTAAATCAAAAAAATTATTTCAATCAAAATTTGATATAAATAAAAATTTAACTAAATTTATAGAATATATTAATGAAAGATAATATTTTAATTCTTGGCGCAAGTGGAATGTTTGGATCTGCATGTTTTAATTATTTTTGCGAAAAAAAACTAAACGTGTATGGCATAATTTCAAATAACAACTATTTAAAATTTTTTAATAAAAAAAAAAAACTTATAATTGTTCCAAAGTTTAAAATTAATAATTTTAAAAAAATAATTAAAAAAATTGAACATATTATAAAAAAAAAAAAAATTACAATTATATTAAATGCTCTTGGATACACTTCTCACAAAAAAAAGGAGGGCAGTAAGTATCAATTCATAATAAACTCTAAACTACCTTATGAATTAAAAAATATATGTGAAAAAAAAAAAATTTTTTTAATTCATTTTAGCACTGATTGTGTTTTTTCAGGAAAAATTGGAAATTATAGTGAAAATGATTTTTCAGATACAAATGAAAATTATGGTAAATATAAGAAAATTGGAGAGATTGACAATAGCAAATACTGCTGTACGCTTAGAACGTCTGGTATTGGATATGAGTACACCTCCCAAAATAATTTGCTGGAATGGTTTTTGAATTTAAAACAAAAAAATATAAATGGATATTCAAAAGCTTATTTTTCTGGTCCTACAACATTGGAAATAGCAAAAATTATATATAAATATTTTATTAATATAAATAATAAGCCCAATGGCATTTACCACATTGGATCATATAGAATTAGCAAGTATAATTTGCTCAAATTAATAAATAAAATTTTTAATACAAAAAAAAAAATATGCAAAATAGATACTCCAGTTCTAGATAGATCTTTAAATAGTAAAAAATTTAGAAAAAAAACTAAATATAAATTAAAAAAATGGACAAAACTTATTAAAGAGTTAAAACAATTTTCATACAATTATAAATAAAATATGTATCGTAATAAAAAAATATTAATTACCGGTGGTACAGGGTCCTTTGGATCAATGTATTTAGAAAAAATATTAAAATTTAATCCAAAAGAAGTAATAATACTAAGTAGAGATGAGGAAAAACAGAATAACTTAAGAAATAAATATTTAACACATTCAAATATTAAATTTGTTATAGGAGATGTACGGGATTATGAATCAATTAATAAATGGTTTTATAATATAGATTACGTAGTGCACGCAGCAGCTTTAAAACAAGTGCCATCATGCGAATATCATCCAATGGAAGCTATGAAAACAAATGTAATAGGATCTAATAATGTGATGCATGCCTCAATAAATAACAATGTTAAAAAATTAGTTTTTTTAAGTACAGACAAAGCTGTATATCCAATTAATGCAATGGGTATTTCAAAATCTTTTGCCGAAAAAAACTTAATTGCACTTTCTAGAAATATTAAAAATAAAAAAACTATTTTTAACATAATTAGGTATGGAAATGTAATTGCCTCTAGGGGGTCAGTAATAAGAAGATTTATTTCTCAAATCAAAAATAAAAAACCAATTACAATCACTAGTAAAAGTATGACTAGATTTTTTATGTCATTAAATGATGCAATAGATCTTTTAAATTGCGCTATTAAAAATGGAAAACAAGGTGAGACATTTGTTCAATTGGCACCCGCAATCAAAATATCAGATTTAGTAGAGGCATTAAAACAAATTTTTAATTATAAAAATAAAACAAAAATTATTGGTGTTAGGCATGGAGAAAAACTATTCGAAGTTTTAATATCTGAAGAAGAGAGTAATAGTGCACAATATATTGGAAAAAATATTTGCAAATTAAATCCTGATAATAGAAATTTAAATTACGAAATTTATTTTGATAAAGGATTTCAGAAAAAATTCAAATATCCCAAAGGATACAATTCTTCAAATATTAAATCTCTAACGATAAATCAAATTAAAAAAATTTTGTTAAAAGAAAAAATTATTCAAGATTGTTTAAATGATTAAAGTTTTAACTGTAGTAGGTACTAGACCAGAAATAATTAAATTATCCTGTATAATTAATAAATTAGATCAAAATTTTAAACATATACTAGTTAACACTTATCAAAATTCACATTTTGAATTAAATAAAATTTTTTTTCAACAAATGAAATTGCGTAAACCGGATTATAATTTAAAAGTAACTCAAAATGATAAAAACTTAATAATTGCTGAAATTTTAAAAAATATCACTCCAATTTTAAAAAAAGAAAAACCTGATGTCTTTTTAATCTATGGAGATACAAATAGCTGCATGACTGCAATAGTTGCTAAAAATTTAAAAATTCCAATATTCCACATGGAGGCAGGCAATCGGTCATATGATCAAAGAGTTTCAGAAGAACTAAATAGAAAAATTATTGATCATATAAGTGACATAAATATTGTTATCTCTGATGTGGCAAGGCAAAATTTAATTAGAGAAGGTGTTAATCCAGAATTTATTCTTAAATCAGGTTCTCATATGCAAGAAGTTTTTGAGAAATATCAAAACTTTATAGATAAATCTGATATTTTAAAAAAATTAAAAATTAATGTAAAAAAATATTTTATTGTAAGTCTGCATAGATCTGAAATGGTTGATAACAAAGATGATATATTAAAGATTTTTAATACTTTAGATTCTATTGCAAAAATATATAAATTGCCACTAATAGTATCCTTACATCCAAGAACAGAATTTGCATTAAAAAAACTTAAATTTGTTTATAAAAAAAATATAAATTTTATTAAACCTCTAGGATTTTTTGATTATACTAAATTACAAAAAAATGCCTTATGTGTAATTTCTGATAGTGGCTCAATTTTTGAAGAAAGCTATCTAATGAATTTTAAGGCAATTTCAGTTAGAAAATCTCACGAAAGACTAGAAGGAATGGAGAGTGGAAATATTATCATGACAGGATATGTGACAAAGAATATTTTAAGAAGTTTAAAAACAATCATAACAAACGATTTTTCACAAAAAATTAAATTTCACGACTATGAAGGTGGAAACGTATCACAAAAAATAGTGAATTATATTTTAAGTTATTATCACAAAATTAACGAAAAAAATTGGTTTAAAAACATTAATTAGTATTTAAATCTTTTTTTGATAAACCTTTTTTAAAAAAAACTCTTAAGCTTTGTCTTATATGATTATCTAATTTACAAAAAATTCTCATATATTTTTGATGCGGTAAAGCACTAAACATAGTAACGTTTGAATATTCATATCCTGAAACTGATTTTTTTGAAAAATAATAGTTTGATATACAATTTCTTGCTAAGTATTTATTTTCACAAACAGACACTGAATGCCAAGATTTATCATTAGTTTCCATCAATACTAATCTATTAAATTTACTTAATATAATTTTATTTCTTTCAACTTTACTATCCCACAAGTGTAAATGGGATCCATCTGACTCGTTCCAATCAGGAGTAACGTAATATAGTAAATTCAAGTTTCTATAATGTGTAAGATCATAATTATGTGAATTATCTAAATGAGGATTCAAAAAATTACCTTTTACCATAGAGCTTAAACCTCCCGCATAAAAAGAAATATCATTTTCTAAATTCGGTATATTCGTAATCTCGGATATAGTGTTTATTATTTCTTTTTGCTGAAAAGCAAGCGCGGTATCATATATTAATTTATTAAAACTCTTAAAATTCTTTGAGGTATATTTCTTTTCTCTGTGAGAATTCAACAATCTCATTTTAGTAATCTTCGGGAAATTTTCAGCAATTTTTAATGCAATTTCATCAGGTAAGAGATTATCAATAAAACAATATCTTGTTCCAAAATCTTTATTAGAATTTATAAAAAAAGTATGAATTTTTTTCTTATTTACTTGTAAAGATTTTAATATTTCTTGTGAAATTTGACTTAAATTCATTTAAATATTCCTTTTAAAAAATAAAATATAAACCAGAAATAAAATCTCACATATGAACCATTTGTTAATTTTACATAATACAATCTGCCTCTAAATTCATTTAATTTTTGTGCTAAATATTTTGTATTGTTTTCAACGGATTTATTAATTTCATCGGTTCTCACAATTGAATTAATGGCGATTAAATGTTTTATATTCTTTTTTTTTCTTAAATAAGAGCAAATTATATCTTCTGTGTAACATTTTCCTGAAAGAGGGTAATAATTGTAATTTATTAAATTTTGTTTATGAGACAATACGCAACCACCAGGCAACCAATCCACTTCAAAATATCGAGAATTTTTTGATTCTATTGGAACACCAAAGGAAAGACTAGTACAACTCACTTTTCCCATTTTTTTTAAATCAAAAGGAACTTTGTGAAAAAAATAATTTATAAAATTTCTTAGAAATCTTTTAAAAGATGATTTGTTTAAATCGTAAGATAAAGAATGTATTACAGTATCTGAATCTAAAAACTTATAAATTGGCCCAACCACTGTTTTTTCATCAGCTACTTTTAACAATTTTTCAATGCTATCTATATTAACAATAACATCATCGTCTATGAGGCAAACATAATTTATTTTTGAAGAAACATGTTTAATGCCATCAATTCTCTGCAGAACCTGGTGACAATGTTTTGATAAGACAAGTTTTACATTAGTATTAATTAAAATTTTCGCAGAATCAAAATTTGAACACTCGGGAATGACCACAATAATTTCAAAAGGTTTGATAGTAGAATTATTCAAAGAAACTATCACATTTGATAAGCTTCTGCGACCAATACTTGGGATTATAACAGAATACATTTAAAAAATATCATTTAATTTTAAGAAAAGTAAAAAAATCACTGCAATATTTTGTTATAACATTTAAATTTCTAAAGGTTACACTATTAATTTTCTTATTCAAACAAATTTTAAAATATTGATCTAATTTAGAATTATTAAAAAAGGTTTTTTTAATTGAATTATTTTTAATTTTAAATAAGCAATCTAGGTTGTAAAATCTATTGTATCGTAAATGTATAGGTATCATTTTGTATTTAGCTACATTTTCTAATACAGATGAACTCCCGGTGTATAAACACCATTTAATATTTTTCTTTTGAATATTAGTGTTATTTATTACTGATAGATTGGGTAAATTTAATTTATCTATGATTTTCTTGTAATAAGTAACATCTATTCCAGGATGAAGTTGAAAAAAAAAATTTATATTTAAATTTTTATTCGCAATTTCAGAAATATTTTTTATAAAAAAAATCGTATCCTCATGTAAACCCTCGGGTAGTACTAAGCACAAATTTTTTTTTCTAAATTTTATTTTTAAATTAGAAATTTTAATATTAATTTTTGGTACACATAAAGTTTTATTTTTATATACTTGCTTAAAAAAATTATAACTATTCTTAGAGGAAGTTATTAAATAATCAGGATTGCAATCAGAGGAAAATTTATACTTGGTAAATATAAGATTATCAAATAAAGGCGGATGATAATATCCATAAATTTTTTTTATATTATTATTTTTTGCTAATCTTATTATTGCCCTATCTATTGCATGACCCTCAAAGGTTAAAAATAAGTTTGTTATACTATTGCTACTAAAAATTTTTTTTAATTGTTCTAGCGTTATTAAATTATATCTAAATTGAGGATGGTAAAATGATAAAAATGCTAATAAGTAAAATTTTCTAAGTAAGATGTTATTAGTAAAGCTTTTTTTTAGAAAAAAAAAACTTTCATATATTTGATTAAGAAAAATTTTAAACTCTTTAAAAAAATTAAGTCTAATATTTAAAATCAACTTATTTGATGTTGCTTTATTTGATTTATTCTTAAATAAAACCGAATTTCTAAATTGAGTACAATTAAGCAATATAATGTTTGGAACACTCGGATAAAGTAATTTATCTATAACATTATTCATATATATTTCTTCATTTTTAAATAATTGATTTTTATTTAAAAGATGAGAGAGAACGTAATCTTTTTTTTTACTATTTTTATTTAGAAAATTATCATTATTTTTTTCTAATAAACTTAAGAAAAGATTTGCAAATTTTTTTAAAAAGTATTTTATAAGCAAGTAAAAAAATAAAAAATAAAAATTATTATTATTAATCATTTGGTATTTTTGAATTGTTTCGGGATGTTTTCTGTTAATATGAAAAAAAGGATTTGATAAAACATAGTTATTATTAATATTTGAAGTTAAGTTTTTATAAACCAAACTTTTAATAATTTTAAAATTTTTCATTACTATGCTCAGGAATAGATAAATATAAACTTATATATAGAAAACCAATCTCAATAGAAAATTGATCTTTCACAATTAAATAATAAATTAAAGATAAGAATAAAATGCAATAAAATGAAATTTTTTTTTTAATTTGATATAAAATATATTTATAATTAAAAAAAGAAATATTAAATTTTGGATTAATTTTTTTTTTATTTATTATAATTAAGTTATTTAAAATTTGATAATTAAATAATAAAAAAATAATTGGTGATAAAGAATATAAATATATAAATGATCCAAAACCCATCATTACATTATAAAAATTTTTCATAGAAATACTTGAAAAACCAGTGCCAAAAATTTCTAATATTTTGTAAAAAAGAAGTATATTGCTATTATTTGAATTCTCTATACCTGTTAGTTTTTTATTTGGAAGAATATTTTGAATTTTGCCAATGAATTCAGCTTCTCTGTTAAAATTTACAGTTGAATAATTAATATTATAAATACTATATTCATTTATTAAAAATAATATGTAATAAAAAGTTTTTGAAATTAAATTGTAATAAAATTTAAAAAAAAAAAGATCAACAATTATAGAAAGTATAATGGGCAATAGAAAAAATATAAATTTTTCATAATTATTTCTGTTGTCAAAAAAATAAAATAAAAAATATAAAAACAAAAACGGAAATATAATTTTTATAGATCCGCTACCAATTATTAAAATAAAAGCGATAACTCTAAATACATAATATAAATTTTTTTTAAAATTATTATTTAGAATTTTTTGAAAATCAATAAAAAGAAAAATAGACATAAAAAAAGCTAATGAAGATGGTTCCTTAAAAGTTCCTATTAATCTTAATACTTGAGAATTATTTATAATAAACTCACCATTTATAAAATTTATAGATTTTCCAACAAATTTATTCACTATTAATGATGTTCCATTAACACCTATTATTGAATTACCCAGGAACCTATGCTTTTCTAAGGAAATAAACATATTATCTAAATAAATTAAATACGCATTGAATAATAAAGAAAAAGTAATAAAAAAAATAAATAAGTAGAAATAAATAGTTAAAAAATTTTTTTTATAATTTTTTAATTTAAAGTCATTATAAATACAATTAATACATAAAATAGAAAATATAATTAGTGAAATAAAATTTAAATATTTAGAAATATAATACATTTCTATGTTTAACTTTAATTTAAAAATTTCTTTTATTTTATTAAAATTATTTATTACTTGTTCATGAAAAAAAATATGCTGTATTGAAAAAATTAAAAATAAAAAAAACAAACAATAAAATAAATATTTCTGAGTGTATAATACGTCTTTGGAAATTTCTTTCGCATGGTAATAAATGCAAAAATAAAAAAAAATTAAAACATATAAAAACCATTTTAAGGGCACATCTAAATTTGTATTTATATAAAAAATATCACCTGAAATTGAAAATTTTATTGTTTCAAACATTGCCAAAAAACAAAAAATGCAAATAAATAATATATTTGTTTTTTTCAATACATTCATAAAAAAATGAAAAATTAATTAAAAACTTTATTAAAAAAATATTCTATTTTTATTTTTAAATATAGTAAATTTTTCTTTCTAAGTAGATTAATGGGATTGCTCATGATGAAGTTTGTCCCATGATGAAACCAGTGATTTTTAAAATTTAATTTAAAGTTTTTATATGGATCTAAATTATATGAATAATAATCTACATATAAAGATTTTCTTACTTTGTTAGCTTCATTTGATATTCTTCGTACACCATGAAAACTATAAGGTGTATGTAAAAACAATATTGCAGAATTAGGAATGTAAGGAACTTCAGAAATTATTTTTTTTCCTTTAAAATCATAAAAATCAGTTCCTCCACCCCACTTTAAATCCCAATCTTTAGTTAAATAGACTACAATATTTAATACATGAGGTAAATTTGATTTAGGATCAGATGCATGATCAACGTGTGGACCAAGCAAGCCTCCTGGTTCCATTTCGTGGTAGTTAGCCAAATCAGTATTACCAACAGTTGTTGAAAACAAATCTTTCATACCTGTTATTTTTTTTAAAGTTTGAATAAATTTTTCTGAATTTAATTCATCAATTAATTTTTGAGTAAGGTTTGGCAAATTTGTATTTTTACTAATCCATTTTTTTTCCTCAACTACTGAATTGAAATAAATACCTGATTTTTTTTTTTGTTTATCAATTTCAATTTCTTGAAATTTTGAAAAAAAATCTTTTTCTAAAAAATTTAGAATTTGTATATGTGGTATTGGTTGGGCATTAATAAACTTGTTGTTCAAATCATTGTCTGTAAAATTATTGTAATTAATTATATCCATTTTATAAAAATATCATGATTGAAAATTTTCTCCAAACCATTTATCTAGCTCCTCTTTACCAGTGACAATATTTACTCCAGAAGCAGAAGGGTCATTTTTGGAAACCCAGGTAATAGGATCATAATATATTGATGGTTTTTTGTATGACAAACCTATAAAACCTGTTGACGTGAATGGTAATGAAATACTAGCATTAGTTTCATCAATAATTCTAAATGGTGAAATACTTGGATTAACGATATCAATCAAATCATCTAAATTTTTAAAAAAATTTTCTGTTTTTAAAACTTGAAATTTTTTTTCAAGATTTCTTTTTCTTTTCAAATATATTTTTACATTATATTTTTTTGCTACTTCTAATATATCCTCAATAAAATATTGAATTAATTTTTTATCAATCATTGAATAATCAGCAAACTGGGTTACACCAAAACTCCATTTATGTGCTTCATAAATGAAAATTCCCACACTTTTTTGGTCAGTTGATCTAATTTTATGATTTGAATCTGAAAACGTAAGTGGTTTTATGATTTTAATTTTTGCTTGACTAGATAGTCTTTCTTTTAAATATTTTGCTGAATAAATGTCCCACACTAAATAATTTGACCATGTAAGTAAAAAAAAACCTTCATAATCACATTCTAAATTTTGATATTTTTCTGCATAAGGGACTAACATTTCATTAATAATATTATTAAACAAAATAAAACTTTGAAATTGCACATTCATTAATTTTAATTTTTTTACCCATATTGGTTCGTACACATCATTTGACCAAATTCTAAAAAATGAAATATTTGTTTCTAGGTTTGGCCTAACAATTTTAGAAATTAATATTTCACTACTTAATAAAATTTCACCCCACCTAAATGAAATTAAGTAAAAAAAATTTTTTAATATTAAAATTAAGGAAATTTGAAAAATCTTAAAAAAATTTATGTTATATAAAAAAAGTGAATATGAATTTTTAATTTTTGCATAATTATCTAAAAATTCTATTTTTGAATTTTTATTTGAAGCAAATACTAAATAACTTCCTGGGTAATTATCATTAAACCAATTAATAATGTTATATTTTTTTCTTTCATTTTGAAAAAAATCATTAAATTTAACATTGTCAATTATAATAATTTTTTTTTTTGGCAAACTATTCTTTATACAAGATGAATAAAGTATTTTTTCTTTTAATAAATTTAAAAGTGTTCTAAAAAAATTAAGATAATAAGAAAATACAAAAAAAAACCAGGAAATATAATTATAGATGGTGTCTAATCTGATGTTATATTTGTTAAGTATTTGTTTATATACTGGAGGCACGGGGAAAAAAAAAATATTTTTTTTTTTTCTAATTGCATAAAATAAAAAAAACCTAAATGATCTTTCGAATTGAATTCTTTGTACTAAAAATTGCTTTAAACTTATAGATTCATAGTTATTAGAATTAGGTACTTCAGCTGAGTTTAACTCATAAATCAATTTTCTTATTTCAGGAAATTTTTTATTTTTTATACATTGATCATAACCTTTTTTTAAATTCCATAGAAAATTAAATAACAATTTTTTCATTTTTTTTTCATTTTAATCATTCCTAAATTTAAACCTGAATATTTTTTTTTAAGATATTTTTCAATTTTTTCGTTTATTTTTTTTTTTCTTAAAAATGAATTAATGTGTATATTTTTCCACATCTTCCCTTCTATCCATGAACCGGGAAAATGAAGAAAGTAATTATTCATTAATGAGGTATCTATGCACATTGCCGATAATTTATTAAAAAAATTTTTTTCACCGTATAAGAAAGGATAATGATTTACAATTTCAAAAGCCCATATTGCTTGAAATTTATAATCTATAAAATGGACAATTTTTCTTGATTGTAATTCATAATTTAAATGGGTTTGTTCTCCGTCATTGGTGATAGACGTAATATCTTTTGGATATTTATAAAAAATATTTGTAAATATATTTTTAAATTTTTTAACATTATATACCATAACTCCACTACAAAATTCGTCTTTCTGTGGCTTTAAATTGTGATACTTGTAAAGTTTGTTTAAATTTAAATTTATAGCAGAATTTAAAGGGTATTTTTTATTTAAATAATTTTTCCTAAACAATACTATCTTTGCAATTGTTTTATCATAATCAAATGGTAAATTTTTTCTTAAAGAAACTACATTGATTTTTTTTAAATTACTAAGACTAAAGATATTTGGAGACAATCCATTAATTAAAATGTCAGTATCAAGATAACAAATATTTTTTACAAAATTATATTTTTTAGAAATAAAATCTGGTATTAAATTTTTTTGCCAATTTGATTTTTTATAAAAATTATTTTTTTTAGAAATTAATTCTGATTTTATAATAATAATGCCAATATTATTTTTTTTACAATATTCAAACCAATTAGGTAAAATATATTTTTTCCATTCTTTGTAGAAAGAATATCCTACCGCTAAAGATACGACATAGTTTTGTTTTTTATCTGATTTTAATAATATTTCTGAAACAACTTCCATTAACTTGCTGGTTTCTTTAAAATCCATTTATTTTTATATTTTTTCCAAATATTTTTTGACCTCCAGCTATTAACAACTTCATTAAAATATTTTTCATTTATTCCTAAATATTTTAGAAACTCATTAAAATATTTTTTTGGAAATTCACCTTCAAATCTTCTCATCAAGCTTAATCCCTCTGCTCTAGTAATATGACCATCTCTTATTTCATGAGAAACATCCTCGCAGCATCTTCCAAGGCCAAATTTGATATATCTCATATAATAATGCATCCCATCCATTTTATCATCTAAACTTGCATATTTAGAATATGTTCCCTCCGACCTTTCTTTATTAGCTTTAAAACCTGTATTTTCAACAGCATAATAATAATTTTCTTGAGGTGTCCATTTTTTATAATATGAAAAAAAATACTTTCCTTTAATTTTGTATTGATTTAACTCTTTTTCTGAGGGTGGCCTATAAAACCATAAATTTTTTTTTATTAAATCTTTTTTAATATCTCTCATATATTTCTTTTTTTTAATTCCAAAATTTATTAATTTCTCAAATGAAACACCTTTAAAATGCTGTCTTAGCCATTCTTTATGAGGTTTGTAGGGTTTATCTATATATTGAGGATCACCTGCATATTCTAATTCACCATTTTCTCCAAAAAAAACTAGTTTTATATTAAATTTAATTGCCATATGAAATGGAACTGAAATTTGACCCATAACAAATGTATGAAAAGCATCTCCCAATTCCTCAAAACACAATCTTGAAAGTCTTCTTTGAATAATGCCGTCTGGAGTGATTAATATGTTAGATAAGCCAGAATTTATTAAAGAGTAAAAATTTTCTTTACCAATTTCAGTATATTCCAGTGGTGACCAAGTAACAGTGAGTGGATTCATATTGTACTTATATTTAAGCATATGAGCTACAAATGCGGAGTCTTTCCCACCACTACTTGGTACTATAACATCATAGTCTCCACTTTTGCTTCTATGTTTGTCTAGCAATTTTTTAAGCTCCATTTCTCTTTTGTTCCAATCTATTTTTCTTTTATTCTTTGCATTGTCACAACCTGAACAGATACCCTTGCTATTAAAAATTATTCTTGGTCTTTGATTAGACATTAAGCATGTTTTGCACCAAATCACCTGTTTTGGTAGATTGGAAACTTGTTTTTCTATATTTGATCTTTTAAATACCATGACTATTAATAAAATTTCTTATCAAATCCAATCCATGTTTACCACTCTTTTCTGGGTGAAATTGGCAGGCATATATATTTTTATATAATATTGAAGAACAAAATTTAAATCTTTGAATTGTACTATTGGTAAAAATAATTTTTTTATTTTGTGGCAAAACATAATAAGAATGCACAAAATAAAATAATTTTTTTTTGAGTATATTTAAGTTTTTAACAAAAGTTTTTTTTTTTTTCTTTAAATCTAAAGAAAACCATCCTATATTTGGGATAATATTAATTTTTTTATTTAAATTTAAAACTTTCCCCTTAAGGATATTAAGACCTTGGCATTTACCAAATTCTTCACTTTCAGAAAATAAAAGTTGAAAGCCAAGACAAATAGCAAGTATTGGTTTTTGGAAATTTGCAAATTGCTTTATGGCTATATCTAGTTTTTTTTTTTTTAAATTGACCATTGCTTTTTTAAAAGACCCGACTCCAGGCAAAATTATCAAATCAGCGTCTAAAACTTCTTTGTATTTATCTGAAATTATTATGTTCTTATATCCTAATTTTAAAATAGCATTCCTAATGCTAAAAAGGTTGCTTGTACCATAATCAACTAAAACTATTTTTTTCATATATTGCAAAGTATTTTTTGCATTTTTAATTTTCTTTTTAAGCTTATGGGATTAAGTGTTTGAAATTTATTAAAAAATTTATTACTTAGTAGAAAATCAAGATTTCCCTCACTAAAATCATTTTGAACTTTTTTATTTTTTATGTAGTCATAATGGAACATCGATGCTACCGCCACTCCACTAACACTTGTTTTTTTTACTAAATCAACAACTTGTCTAGCGTAGCCTGTTCCACCATGAATTATTATTGGTATTTTAGAAACTTTACATAACTTTTTTATAAAATTTAAATCATAACCTAAACCCCTTCCTTCGTTATCAACAAAAGTTATAATTGCCTCTCCTGCTCCTTTTTCTTGAACAATATTTAACCAATTAATTATTTCCTTATTAGTTTTTGTTCGTCCATTTTCCATGTAAGCTAAGTATTGACCATCTGATTGTTTTACTGCCTCGATAGATATCGCTACGGTAGAAGAGCCAAATTTTCTAGCTGCCTCTGCAATAAAATTTGGATTTTTTAAGGCGGCTGAATTTATTGATACTTTGTCAGCGCCAGATCTTAAAATTTTTTCTATGTCTGACAAAGTTCTTATGCCACCTCCAACTGTCAAAGGAATAAAAATATTTTCCGCAGTTTTAGAAATTTCATCTAGCAAAGTATTTTTTCCATACAAGGATGCTACGACATCTTGGTAAATTAATTCATCTGCTCCATTTTCATAATAAAATTTTGAAAATTCATATGATTTTCCTAACACTCTAAGACCCTCAAGACTAACTCCTTTGACTAAATTTTTTTCCTTGATATCTATTTTTCCTATAATTCTAAAACAATGCATAATACTATTAAGTTATAGGGCAATTAATAATTCTAGTTCCATTTATTAAATTAAATTGTTTTGTAAAAATATCTAATAGAACTTCATGCAACTCATAACTATCCTTTAGTGAGATTAGATTACACTTATTAAAATTTAAAATTTTATTCATTATACCAAGCGACATTGCACTCTGAAATGGAATCAAAAAAGTTTTCTTTTGAAAAATTTTATTATTTTTATAGAAAAAAACATTTTCCTTACTTTTGTTATTATTAATTTTAATTTTAAAATTATCAAATTTAATTTCAGTAAATGAACTTACTTTATTACCTTCTTGACAATTTAAAATAAGCTTTTCTTTATGATCCTTAGTTGATAAAATTAATGTGCCACATAATTCATAAAAATTTTTTCTTTTTGATCTTATAACTTTTTTTTTTAGTAAATTTTTTTTATAAATAATTTTTTTTTTTACAAAATAGCTAAAGAGATCAAAAAAATGTATTGCGTTAGAGCACAATCCCCAATTACTACCTCTGTGAATTAACTCAAATTTATTTTTATATATGATTTTTTTTTTTAAATTTTTAAAAAAAATCAAAGACCTTCTGGGACAATTTACCCATGATTTTATATTAAATTTATTAATTAATTCTAATGCCAAATCAAATTGTTTGCTTGATTGAAACACAACCTTTTCAAAAAGTATATTTTTAATTATATTATTTTTCAAAATTTTCTTTAATAAAAATAATCTTACATCAGAGGATGTTGAAAAAATAGAAAAGTTAAATTTTTTTTTTTTTAATTTAATTACATTATTAAAAAAAAAAAAATAATGAATTAATTTATTATATAAAAAATTAATTTTAAAATTATGAATATTTTTATTATTTTTTTCTAAAATATAAAAATTTATTTTATTTTTTGCATTTATTAAAGATTGCAAATGTCTAGTTCCTATATTTCCAAGACCGACTATCAATACATTGATCATAATTTAAATAATTGAATAACCACCATCTACCATTAAAGTTGTGCCAGTAATATATGAAGATGCATCAGAAGCTAAAAACAGGGCTGCAAATGCTGCATCCTCTGGTTTTGCTAATCTTTGAAGGGGAGTTAATTTGCGATACTTTGCTAAAAATTTTTTTGGTTGTGTGGTCGTAGAGCCCTTTACATGGCCCTCAACTCCTCCTAAACAAATTGTATTAACTCTGATATTGTTTCTTCCATAATAAGCAGCCATCTGCCTTGTAAAATTAGTAATTCCACCTTTTATTATAGAGTAACTCATATTTTCTGATAATTTTGTATTTTCATATAAATATAGATTTTGTCCCAAGATTCCATAAATAGAGCCAAATTGTATAATGCTACTATTTTTTTTTGTATTTTCTTTCATTTTATCAGCTACAATTTTTGCTGCCCAACAGTATGATCCCTGATGATCGACTAAGTTTTTTTGAAAACTTCGCAAAGTAATTTCCTTAAAATTATTTTTTTTCCAATCATTTGTCACAGGGTAAGACGTATTAATAAATACATTTGGAACACCAAATTTTTTAAAAATATTTGTAAATTCTTTATTAAATGATTTTTGATTTTTACAATCAAATTTATAATAAAACACATTTGCATACTTTAAATTTTTTTTATTTTTATTTAAATCTAAAATAACAATTTTTTTTGCTGTCTCCGAAAAAACTTCAACAATCGATGATCCCAACAAACCATTTCCACCTAGGATATATATAATTTTATTATTTAATAAAATTTTTTTAGAAATTTTCATTATTTTTTAAATAAAATATTTACTATATCCCAATCTAGTTTGCTATCAATATCAATAGAACGCTCTTTGGGCATTGTGTATGTAATTGTATTCTTTAAAAATAATTGTTTTGATTTTAGTAAACTTTGTCTATTCCAGATATATATTGAAGCGTTCATCTCATATACTTTTGGAGATGTCTGTCTCGATATAAAATTTTTACTTTTAATTTGTTTCACGATTTTTGCCTTTTTAAATTTATTTAATTCATACATATTAAAATATGGATTCTTAGATGCCTCACAACCAGTAATTAATAAATTAGCTTTTTTTTTTTTAAATATTTGATAAGCTTTTTTTATATCTAATACACTTCGTAAAGGAGATGTTGGATCTAAATCAACAATATGTTGAAAATTTTTTTTAAAATAGCTTTCAGACCTCAATAATAAATCTTTTATTACAGGAATTTTTGGAGAGTTATCTCCTGATAATTTTTTTGACCTTAAAAACCAACAGTTTGCACCATACTTTTTTGCTATTTTCTGTATTTGCTTTGAATCTGTTGAAACAACAACTTCATCAAAGATTTTTGATTTTACAGCCTGGGTAATAGTATGAGCTATGAGCGGTTTTCCCTTCAAAATTTTTATATTCTTATTTTTTAAACCTTTTGATCCAGCTCTGGCACATATAGAACAAATTACAGACATTTAATTTTTTTTAAATTTTCTAAATTTTTTATGGCTTGTTTAAAATTGCATAAATATTTTTTTTTTTTATTTATTATAGCTTTATGCATATCCAAATATGTTTGGTTATAATTAATTTTAAATTTTTTAGTAATTATCTTATTCTTATTCTTAATTAAAACACTGTAATTAATTAGATCTCCAATGATTGTTTCATCATTACTAGACAATAAAATTTGTCTTATTGGCATTTTGAAAAAATAATTTAAAGATACATCAAAATATTTTAAATTTTTTGCTGTACCAGAAATTGCGGCAAAGTCTTCTGTGTTTATTTTTAAATTTGATAATTTTTTAACATACTTATTCATAAATTTTATATTACCAAATAAAAAATTTAAAAAATCTAGTTCATGGCTTAAATCATTAATTACACCGCCGCCATGTTTTTTTTGTGCACTTGAACTATGTTTGTAATTTATATTTTTTCTCCATGATCTAAGATCAGATCCACAGATTAATCTACAAAATAAAAAATTTTTATTAATTTTTTTTTTAAGAAACTGAATTACTGGATGGTAACGAAGATTGTAACCAACATATATTTCATTTTTGGGCTTTTTTACTTTATAAAATTTTTCAAAAATTGGTTTTTCTATTAATATTATTCTCTTAGAAAAATTTTTTTCTAAAAAATTGAAATACAAGTAATGTTGATTGGTAGATTTGGCAACCACAATATAATCAGGATTAATTTTAATAATATCCTTAATTGATGAGATTGTTGCAAATTTAATATTTTTCTGTTTAGTTAAAACAAAAATTTTTTTTATTTCTTTTATTTTTTTGAGTATTTTACAGTGCCTTCTTCCTATTGAGCCATAACCAATAACTAATGCTATCATTGATTATTCATTATTTTATTAAACTTAATCCAATCACCTGTGTCTTTCCAGGCCAATTCACTTATGGGATAGGCGCCTATGTTAATTTTTTTTTTAATTAATACAGAAATAAACTCATGCAAATCAAATTTTTTATTTTTAGGAATGTATTTAAATAATTTTGTATTTATTAAATATAATCCTGCATTAGCCAAAAAATTATACTCTGGTTTTTCAATAATTTTATTCAATAACCCATTTTTCTTTATGTGACAATCGCCATATGGAAAAACATAATGTTTTTGGCAAACTACCATGCTAAACAAATAATTATTTTTTGAATAAAAATCATAGAAACCACCTAAATCAAAGTCAAAAATAGAATCACAATTTGTAACAAAAATATTTCCTTTTATTTTTTTTAATAAACCTAAACTTCCTGCAGTACCGAGTGGTTTTTTTTCTTCTACAAAACTTATATTATATTTTTTTTTTCCATGTTCTTTAAAAAAAGCTTTCATAATAGTAGCTTTATAATTTATGGACATATAAAATTTATTAATGCCACTTTCTTTAAAATAATCTAAAATTTGTTCTATAACAGCTCTGCCGTTTAAGGGTATTAATGGTTTGGGTAAGATATTTGTAAAAGGCTGCAATCTTGTTCCTAAGCCTCCAGCCATAATCATAACTGGAATATTGTAAGTAATTTTATATTTTTTTTTATGGTCAGAAAAAACTTCATTCCATGATATTACATTTACAACTTTTCTATTTATATCAATAATTGGAATTGCCAAAACTTGCTGTTTTAAAAAAATTTGCTTTAATCTTGCTATAGAATAATCTTTTTGAAAAAAATACGTTGAGTTTTTATTGTAAAAATTTTCAATTTTTTTATTTAGAGATGTTTTTTTTAATAATTCTCTTCTGATATCTCCATCAGTTAATGTACCAAGAAATTTTTCTTTCTTATCTAAAATAATTAGCGTTTTTGTATTACTTTTCCTTAAAAGAATTAACGCATCTTTAATTGTCTTATCTGGATTTGTAAAAATGTTACTTCCCATAAACTTTAATGTTTAAAATTTTTCAAGTACTTTAATAATAATTTTTGTTGTATTTCTTCTATAGTATGGATTATTAAATTTCATTATTTTTTTTTTAAATGACTTTTTAAGAGATTTATTAATAGAATCTTTAATATTATTTAATGAATAATTACTATCAATTACTCCGGAATATTTAACTCTACCTGTTTGTCTTGAGCCAATATTTATTACTGGTTTTTTAAAACTCGGGACCTCTAATAGACCACTTGAGGAATTACCTATCACTGCATCAACGCATTTTATAATAGAAAAATAAAGATCTTTTCCTAAAAATTTAAATAATTTAGCGTTTTTATTTTTTTCACAAAAATTTTGTAAAAGTAAATTAAATTTTGTGAAATTAAAATCTGCATTGGGCATAGTAAAAATAAATCCTGTATTTTTATATGATTTAAGAACCTTCAATAAATTTTTTAACCCTAAAATTCCACTATTTTTTTCCAAAGTTACAGGATTGAAAGTGATTAAAAAATTAATTTTTTTAAAATTAAAATTAATTTTTTTTTCTATTTGATTTTTAGTTAATTTTGTAAATACTTTGGTATTAAATGCCCCTAGACCGCCAGCAACATATATATTTTTGTTTATACCCATTTTATTAAGTCTTTTTTTTGCTTCTAAATTTGATACGAAATGTATTTGTGACATTTTTGAAATTGAATCTCTAAAAGCATTGTCTTGAGCGCCTTCAGTAATCTCGCCTCCATGTATATGAGCTATGGGCATATTTTTAATAAATGCAGGTATTACTAAAGAAAAAAGTTCATATCTATCTCCAAGAACTAATACGATATTTGGTTTTTTTTTATTTAATATTTGATTAAATCTAATTATTGATGACGAAATATTTTTATTTATAGTATTACTATTATCTTGAGAAAAATTTAATTTAATTCTTTCATTAATTTTAACTTTTTTGTTTATATAATTATTTAAATTGCCAAATTTATTATCTGTCAAAGATCCTGAAATAACAAAACAAACTTCAAATTTTTTATTGCATTTTAATTCCACCAGTAAATTTGATAATAAATCAAAATCACCTCTTGAAGTTGAAATAACTAAAATTTTTTTTTTCATAATCTAATTAATTCGTTTTTTTTAAAATCTTTTTTTGCTTTTTTTCCTAAAACTTTTTTCCATAACAATGGTGACAGGCCAATTGCAGGTCTCTTGGTAGTCAAATTATTTTCATTAAATAATTCACCTCTATATATATATTTTTTAGCTACAATAGATTTTCTAACAATTTTTATATTTCTTATTTCAGATTTTGTAACTTTTTTTATTCCACTACCTAAGGAATTATAAACATTCCTTGCACCAGAAACTAACTTTGACAATTCTTTAACTGATATGCTTGCCTTATGATCTGGTCCCTTATCATTTTTGTTTAAAGTAAAATGTTTTTCAATAATTTTAGCACCAAAAGCAATGCTTGCTATTGCTGCCTCTATCCCAACTGTATGATCAGAGTAGCCAACATTAGTTTTAAATAATTTTTTAATTGAAGAAATTGCTTTTAAATTTGCATCTTTAAAAGGAGTTGGGTACGCAGTATTGCAATGCATTAAAATAATTTTTGATTTTGCAAGACCGTTATTTGTTAAAATTTTTAGACAGTTGGAAATATCTTTTTTATCGGACATTCCAGTTGAAACAATTGTATCTTTATTAATTTTTGCAACTTTGCAAAGATAAGGATAATTATTAATTTCTCCTGATGGAACTTTAATTAAATCTAAATTTAATGATTTTAAAAAATCCAGACTATCTTCATCAAATGCTGTTGATAAAAATTTAATTTTTTTTTTTTTACAATAATTAATTAATTCAAAATGACTTTCTTTACTTAATTCTAATTTTTTTAGTAACTCATATTGGTTTTTTACTTTTAATCCTGATTTTTTTTGATAAATGGCAAGCTTGGCTTTGCTAGAGGCTAAACTACTAGCTGTAAATGTTTGAAATTTAACAAAATCTGCCCCGGCTTTTGCAGCTCCATCGATTAATTTTTTTGCTGTAATTATAGAACCATTATGATTTACACCTGCTTCGGCAATTATTTTAATTTTATTAAAATTCATAAATTTAATTTAATAATTGTGGGCTGCTAGGTATATTTATAATTTGATTATAGATTTTTTTAGAATTTGATAAATTTGAAGAAGGACATTTTTTTAAATAATTAATTTCATTCATTAATTTCCAGGCCGGTCTGCATTGTATTTTGTTTTTATTTAAATTTTTCAAAAGATAATGCAGCAAAGAACGTGAAGATTTTTTTATAAAAAGTGTTTGTAACCAATAATTACTCTTGCAGTTAGTTGGTTGCTCTAAAATTTTAACTTCTTTAAAATTAATAAATTTATTTTTATAAATTTTAAAAAGTTTTCTTTTAAGATTTAAAAATTTTTTTAATTTTTTAATATTTGCACAAGCCAATGAGGCATTTATATTTGTCATTCTATAATTATATCCTACTTCTGCATAATCAGATTTCCAAGGATGATTTTTTTTTGAAACTTTAGATAAGCTCAAAATTTTTTTATAAATTCTTTTATCATTTGTTAAAACTGCACCACCACATCCTGCAGTTACTATTTTATTTCCATTAAAACTTAATATTCCAATTTTGCCGATTGTCCCCACGTGTTTATCCTCATAATAACTTCCAAGACCCTCTGCGGCATCTTCTATGAGAAGTATTTTATATTTATTGCAAAATAACTTGGCTTTTTTTAAATTAGCTGGATGTCCAAACAAATGAAGTAAAATTAATGCTTTTATTGTTTTATTAGTTTTTTTATTAATTGTCTTATTACCATTTATTAAAACATTTTTTTTAAAATATTCATCCAATTTATCAAAATCAATCCCAAGTCCATCTTTTTCTACATCAACTATATGCGGTGTTGCATTCACGTATTTAATTGCATTTGCTGATGCGATAAAATTTAAATTAGGGATTATTACCTCGTCGTCTGTCTTTATTCCAATTGATAGCAAGCTTAAATGCAAAGCACTAGTGGCAGAATTAAGCGCGACAACATATTTCGCCTTGGTAATATTTCTAATTATATTTTCAAATTTAGATATAAACGTTCCTGTTGTTGAAACAAAAGTAGATTTTATACATTTATTAATATTTTCAATTTCTTTTTTATCAAAATGTGGCTCATGCAATGATAAATTTTTATATCCAACAGATAATCTTATTTGTTTTATAATTTTATTTAATAATTTTTTTTTGCTAATCATGTTTCTAAATATTATAAATATCTGGTTTATAATATTTATTATAATTTATCTCAAACCAATCTATAGTTTTTTTTAATCCATAATTTAAATTTTTTTGTTTTTTATACTTTGTGTCCCATTTTAATAATTTTTTTGCCAAATCACTATTTGCTAACAATCTATCTACCTCACTATCTTTTGGCCGCATTCTACTTTTGTCAACTTTTATACTCAGTCTATAATTCATTAAATTACATATAGTTTGTATTAGATTGTTAATACTAATTTCATAACCACTTCCGGCGTTAATAATTTTTCCAATAGATTTTTTCTCTTTTAAGCACCTTTCAAAAGCTGCAGCAGTATCTTCAACATAAGTAAAATCTCTAGTTGGGCTTAAAGATCCAACTTTAATGATTTTTTTTTTTGATAAAATTTGAGTAATAATTGTTGGTATAATAGCTCTAGCTGATTGTCTCGGACCAAAAGTATTAAATGGCCTCAAAATCGAAACTGGCATTCCAAAAGATTTATGAAACGACATTCCAAGAGAATCTGCTGCAACTTTTGTAGCTGCATATGGAGATTGTGCATTTATAGGATGTTTTTCAGTAATAGGAACAAATTGTGCAGATCCATACACCTCACTTGTTGAAGTTAAAATTATTTTTTGAAAATTTAAATTCTTTGCTGCATTTAAAATATTTAGAGTTCCTAGAATATTAGTACTTAGATAATTTTCTGGAGACACATAAGAATAAGGTATGCCTATCAATGCAGCTAAATGTATAACTCTATCACAATTTTTCATGATCGAAAAAACAGAATCAAAATTTCGGACATCTCCTGGGCAAAATTCAATCTCTTTTTTAATTTTAGGGTCAACTGTATCTAGCCACCCATATGAATTAAAAGAATTGTAATAAATCATCACTTTTACATTGTAACCCTTTTTAACTAGAAGCTCTGTGAGATGTGATCCTATAAATCCATCCGCACCTGTAATTAATATTTTTTTCATTTTTTCAATAAAGAATTTAAATTATGGTTTATATCAAAATAAGACTTCGGTAGATATTTAATAATTTTTTTATTTGATAGACTCATATCTTTTGGTCTTTTTACTAAATGAGGTAAACTTTCAATTGTAATTTTGTTTATATTTTTTTGATTTAAATTTAATTTTTTTGCTATCTTAATACCAAATTGGAATTTGGACAATCTCTGAGTAGAAGAAATATTAAAAATTCCAGACTTATTTAGATCGATCAATTTATGAACTGAATGAATCAGGACATCTATTAAAATCGGTGTAAAAAAAACATTTTCAAATAAATTTATTTTTCTATTTAATCTTAAATTATTTATGATTTTGCTACTAAAAGATTTTTTAAATAAACTATCTTTGCCATAAAAATTTGTTCTAATAATTAATGCTTTTTTATTTATTTTAATAATTTTTTTTTCAGCAATGACTTTTGATAAAGCATAATTATTTAGAGGAAATGTCTTATCATTTTCTGTATAATAACTTTTGTTACCTTTAAATAAATGATCACTAGAAATAAAAATAAATTTTATATTAAGATCTTTACATATTTTACAAAGTAGCAAAGTCAGTTTAGTATTAATTTTTATACATTTGAGTGAATATTTTTGACATAACTCCACGTTAGACAATGCAGCACAATGAATAAATATATTTATTTTATTTTTTATAAGAAATTTTTTTAATGCAGATTTATTAAATAAACTTTTTGTATATTTTTTTTTTGAATTAAATTTTATTTTTTTTTTATTTTCACTAATATATATATCAAAATTATCTTTAATTTCTTTTATCCAGTTATAACCTAGCAACCCTGTGCCACCAGTAATAAAAAAAACTTTCATTTTATAATTTTAAAAAATATTTTATTTGAGCCTTTTCAATGTGACGATAAGACGTAAATTCTGATACTTTAAAAAAATCAAAAAAATCTAAAAAATTTAAAAATACTTTTTTTAAAATATTTTTATGTTTATTAACCGATTCTGAAGGAAAATTTCTTTTTTTTAGTCTTGCATCAAATTTAACTGATCGTTCTTTTTTTTGATTAAAGGCTATATACGCCATATATATATGATCATCTTCTATAAATGGTATATATCCTACAATTGGTTGGATATAATCAGAAAAATAACTAAAATTTATATAATCTATTTTCGTGAATAACTTAAAATTATTATTTTGATATTTAAATGTTAATTGAAAATAGAAATCATTTTGGGTATTCAACCTTAACAATTTCAACAATTCTCTATAAGTAATATCTTTAAAATCAAAATAATTTAACTTTAATTTAAAATTATTATTGATTTTTTTTTGATAATCATGATTATAATTTTTTCCTGAACTGTAAGTAGGATAATTTCTAATATAAACACATGATTTATCACTGCCAATCACAGGACAAAATTCTGAAATAGATGGATGACGGAATGGAAATTTAGATATTAATTCTGCTCGACATTCTTTTGTGAGATAATATTTAACTTGAGTTTCCTCATTTTCAATAATAGACTTTATATTTGCTCTCCATGCATTTTGATTTTCAAGGCTGAGGTAAACATATGAACTTTCTAAATTAATTTGTTTCATATATTTTTCTGGTTAACAACATTGTTTTATAAGCATCCATAATATTCGGTACATTTGGATAAGTTTTGTATAAAAAAAAATTTCTTAATTCCTTGGCTTGCTGTAAAAAACCTGGTTTAAATTTTCTATCTACATTGCTTAAAGAATATTTTTTTCCTCTAAAATTTTTTGTTGATATAAACAAGTTCTCCAAATCAAACAAATTAAAAAAAGCCTTGTCTGTAAAAATTTTTATAGACCAAGGTCCTGGCTTATTCCAAATCGATGTAAATATTACTCTGTCACCAGATGAAAAATTGAGATGTTTGATAAAATTTAATTTATTTTCTCGATGTATTAAATCAATTTTTACCAATCTTCCTCTAACTAAAAATCTACAATAATCGACTAAATGAATAGAGTTGCAGTACATCCAATTTTTTTTTATTTTATTATTTTTAAGATGCAGAATACTTTCCTGATCAAATATATATACAATTCGTTTAGACTTATCTTTCTTTAAAAATCTTAGTAATTTTGAAGTTGTAGAATAACTATATCTGTTAAGACTAATAAATATTTTTTCGGGATATTTACAAATTGAAATTATTTTTTTTGCCTCGATGGGATTTAAACCAACTGGCTTTTCTAGTAAGCAAATCCAATCATAGCTTACTACTTTCTTGTATACTGAATACAAACTTTCTAAACTAACAGCGACTATAACAAGGTCGCTTTTTGAATGATCATGCATTTGTTCAATTGAATTATAAACTTCATTTATCTTATATTTTTTTTTTAATTCCAAAGCTTTAGAATTAGTTCTGCTATGTATGCCAACAAATTTACAATTAGGAAGTGATAAAAAAACTTTTATATGCTCTTCTGCAATTGCACCTGCACCAATTATCGAAACATTCATGGGGTAAATCAATTATACAATATATATATATGTTTTTTAACAATATCAAAGTTTTCGAAATATTCATATGTGATTTTTTTAGATTTCTTAAAAAAATCAAAATTATAATTTCCAAATTGATCGCCTGTAAGGATAAATACTGAATCATTATTAAAATTATTTCTATTTGCACAATCGTATTTATTAAGAAATTTTGTATTGAATTTTTTTTGAATAAAAGAGGTAGTGAGCTTTTGCTGACATAATAAAATATTAACATTTTTATTATATTTAAATTTTTCTTCCAAAAATAATAAAACTTTTTGCTGTATAATATTTTTTTGGTTGCTATAATTAATTAATGGATAGTTAAAAATATTATAATGATATTTAAAATTTTTAAAGTTCATAAAAAAAAATGTAAAAAAAAGACAAATTAATAGAAAAAAAAATTTATTAAAAAAAAATTTACGATGCAAACTTAGTTGATAGATAAATAGAACCAAAATTAAAGTAGTTAAGATATAAATACCACTATTTATTCTTCCGTAAAATACAAAAAATAAAAAAATCTGAACAATAATTAACAGAATAAATTTACTTAATAAAGTAAAATTTTTTTTTAAGAAAGTGTAAAAAATAAAAAATAGAAATATAAATATTAAACTATTGTTTACTTTAAAAAAAAGAAATAAAAATTTTAATGAAATTAAAATATTAGAAAAGAAACTTCCACCTAATAAATATTGATATTTTGGAACATCATAAACAAAATATTTTATTGACGATAAGAAGATTTTAGCATCAATTAAAAAGGGGAAAGAAAAAAGTAAATAAAAAAAGAAAAAAAGTAATCCAAAAATTATAAGATTATGAAAGTAATTATTTATAAAATTAAAAAATAAATTTATTTTTAATATAAAAAAAATAAAGAAAAAATCTAAAATAATTATAAGAAGCAAACCTTTTAAAAAGAAATTATTGCCGTAGTTAAAATGATCTGTAATAAAATTAATATTAACCAATAAAACTACGTTAATTAAAAAAAAAATAATTGAACTAATAATTTTTATTTCATTTCTTGAAAAAAAAAAATTTAAATCTATTTTTTTTTCTTGCAAAAGATAAATAAATGGTAAAAAAAGAAATACTCCCCATAATTTAATGGAAAAAGCCAAAGAAGAAAAAATTGTAAAAAATAAAATATTTTTTTTAGAAATATTTTTCAATATAAATAATATACTTAAAAAAATTAAAAATAAACATACATTTGAATCAGGTTTCAAACTAGAAAAAGTATATATAAATTTTTTATCATAAATAAACATTAGGGGGAAAATTAAATAAATCAAAAATCTATTTATTTGTAATGATAAAAAAATTTGCTGAATAATAAATAAAGTAGAAAAACCAATCACAAAATGGATAGAAATCAATATATACAAAATTTCTTTTGCGCTTATATTTAAAAAAAATTTAAGAAAAAAAAAAATAAATTTAAATAAATAAAATTCTGAACCGTAATTTGCATTTTCAAAATTTAATAATATTAATTTACTATCATAATTGATAATAAACAATAATTGCTCTGCTAAATAAATTTCATCATCTGAATGTAACCCCAGATCACCAAACGATGAAAAGGTAAATAAAGTGCTAGTGTTTAATAAGAAATAAAAATAATAAACACACAACAATAAGAAAAAAAAATTTATTTTTTTTTCATTTTCTAATATGCGCAAGAACATTTATATAAAAACTATTTATTTAATCTTGATAATTTAAAATTTTTTAATTCAAATATTTCATTAACATGTACAAGAATTTCTTTTCTATGTGTAACAATTATTATCGTTAAATTAGAATACTTATTTATTATATTTTGAATAATTCTTTTTTCAGTTTCTAAATCTAAAGCATTTGTAGATTCATCTAATATTAAAATAGATGGGTTTAAATATAACATTCTAGCAATTCCAATTTTTTGCTTTTGACCTCCTGACAATAACAAACCCCTCTCACCTATTGTAAAATTTAAATTTTTTTCAAGATCTTTTTCCAAATTTTCTAATTCTACAATTTTTAAAACCTCTTTATACTTTTTGATATCAATATTATCAAAATTTTGTAATGTAACATTTAATTTAATTGAACTATCGATTAAAATTGGACTTTGATTAACATACCCCACAATGCCATCTAATTTAAAATATTTTAAATTATCAAATTTTATTTTATCAATTTCTATTATTCCACTTGTTGGATGAATTAGACCAGTAAATAAATTTAAAAAAGTAGTTTTTCCTGATCCACTATTTCCCACAATGCCTAATTTGTCACCTTTATTAATTGAAAAACTCAAATTTTTAAAAATTATTTTATTCTCAGCTTTCGTATTGTAATAAAAGCCAATATTATCAAAAGTGATACTATTAAATTCTTTAATTATATTTAAATTATTTTTATATGTCTCGGTACTTTTTTTATTTTTAGTTAATTCTTGGTCTATTTGATAAATAACCGGAACTTTCACTTTAATAATTTGTAAATAGTTAACTAATCTTGAAGCCATTGGTAAAATTTTAGCTCCCGCAACTACAAATATCCCAAGTTTTACAAAAATGTCTTTCTCTTGGCCTGTCAAATTAAAATAAAACATCAAGATAACAAAAAAAAGTATTGTTATAAGTTCAAAAGTTAATTTAGGTAATATCTGAATATTTTGCTCTTTTCTTTCGTTATCTAAAAGATCAAAGTTTTTTTTATCAAAATCCCTAAAAAAAAAAGATGATGAATTAGTTAATTTTATATCCATTAAAGATGTGTAGCTTTCTTGTAAAGACTGTATTCTTCTTTGATGAAATCTAATTCTCTCTGTTCCCAATTTAGCAATTTTATTTTTTGTTTTTTTCCAAAAAATTATTATTGAAATCATAGTGATAAAAAAAATAATTAACGTTCCGTAAAACTCAATTGAAAATAAAAAAAAAATAATAAACAGACCAATGGATAGATCTGTAAAAAAGGAAATTAGTATTGATACAAGGTTTGAAAATCCACTAGCATTGTTTGTTAAATTTATAAGTTCGGCACTATTTTTTTTTGTTAAAGTAGCAAATGGCATACTAACAAATGAGTTGTAGACAAGATTAGATAAATATCTGGATAAATTTCTTATTAATTTATTTTTATAAAAATTTAAAAAAATAAAAAAGATAAATTTAAAAATAAATATTAGAAATATCAAAATTAACACGAACAAAAAAAGTTGATAGCTGTTTTCAAATGTAAAGCCAAAATCTTTAGCAAAATTTGAGATTTTATTTATTTTTACTGAATTTGAAAAAATTTCAATTAATGGAATAAAAATTCCTATAGAAATAGTCTCCATCATAGAACCTAAAAATATTAAAAATGAGAGAAAAAAAAATCTCTTTTTAAAAGGTTCTATGTAATAAAAAATTTTTTTTAATAATAAAAAAAAATTTAAAATCATTTTTGTTTTAAAAATTTATTATTTACACAAATCAAGTCAGTCGTTTTTCCTTTTCCATGTATTATTTTATGAACAATCGAAAATTTATTTTTTTTAATAAATTTTAAACAATCATCCAGCCACAATTGTTTTTTCCATAAAGTGTTTTTTTGATTCCAGGTTTCTAGTTCAAATCCCCATAAATTTTTTATAAAATTTCCAAGACTTTTTAAAACTACTAAATCATTACCCTCAGCATCAATTTTTAAATAATGAATTTTTTTAATTTTATTCATTTTACAAAATTTTTTAAGAGTGATTGTTTCTACAAAAATTTTACTAGTTACATCGTAATCTTCTTTTTTGTGAATTAATCCATTTTTTGCTTTAAAAGTTTTAAATTTATTAATTATTGATCTATTTTGATTTAAAAGTGATGAAGTTACATTCTTTCTAGTTATAAAAAAATTTACTTTTTTTTTATTTTTTTTATCAATAGCGAAATTAAATAATTTAATATTTTTATTTTTCCTTGTTATGCCCCTTATCGGTTCGATTGCATAAATTTTGCAATCTTTATATTTTTTTGAAATTTTTAAAGACCAGTCCCCATTATTTGATCCAACATCAATAAAAATACTTTTTTTTGGAATTTTAAATTTATAAAATTTTTGAAAATCAAAAAACATAGTTTATACTTGCTGTAGTGGAAAATACCTCAAAATTATTTATATTTGGATTAAATGGTTATATCGGAACACATTTAAAAATACAATTAAATAAAGAATATAATATATTTTCTTGCACAAACACCCTTCATGATAAAAGTTACAAACAAATTTTAAAACAAGCTTGTATTAATGATACGTGTATAAATTTAAGTTCAATAATTGGAAATGATTGTGAAATAGATAAGCGAAAAACAAAAAAAATCAACATAGACTTAAATAAAGAAATTTGCGACAGTAAAATTGGAAAAGTTATATTTGCATCAACAAGCTCTCTATATGGGTATCAACCTTATCCATGCAAGGAAACCGCTCCATTAAATCCTACAAATTATTATACTGAAACAAAATTAATTGCTGAAAATATAGTAAAATCCTCTAAAAAATTTATAATTATAAGACCAGGGCTATGCTTTGGTGGTTATAAAAATATTTCATATAATAATTTTATAAATTCATATATTAGCAACTATTTCAAAAGAGTAAAATCTCAAATATATGACATAGACTCTTACAGGCCTTATGTTCCTGTAACTTATGTGGCTCAAGTTATTAACAAATTAATTAAATCGACGATAACTAATGAAGTATTTAATATTGGATTTACTCACATGAATTATAGAAAATTTGATTTAATTAAAATATTTAATATGTTGAACTTAAATAAAAATATAGAATTTATTCAAGGTAAAAAAACAAGAAGTTATCAATTAAACTGTTCAAAACTAGAAGATTTATTTGGTTTAAAGAAAAAAAATATTTTAGAAGAGATTTTAAAAGCAATAAGACATATTAATTATGAAATTAAAAAATAAAAAAATATTAATCCTAGGTTCAGATGGATTTATAGGCTCAACACTCTTGAAATTTTTAAAAAATAAAAAATTAAAAACTTTAGAATATTCGAAAAAAAAAAAACAAAACTTACTAAAGTTAAACCACTTTTTAAATTTTTTAAATAAAAATAAACCTAGCATTATAATTAATTGCGCTGCGGTTCATGGGAGTGTACATTTTGTACTAAACAATCCAGCTAAAGTAATATTTGAAAATATGAAAATATCATTAAATATATATGAAGCTATTAAATTATCAAAACTTAAAAATGTCACAGTCATCAACCCTTTGGCCAACTGTTCTTATTCAGGTAATGATAAAATTCAAAGAGAAGAAAATTGGTGGAATGGCATTCCTCATGAAAGTTCTATTGCATATGGATGTACAAAAAGATTATTGCAAGTAATTGGAAATTCTTATGAGAAACAACACAAAATTATTTCAAAAAATTTTTTATTGCCAGGTGTTTATGGACCAAATAATCATTTAACTGATGAAAAATTACACGCGCTAGATGGATTGATTTTGAGAATGGCTAAAGCTAAAAAAAATAATGTTAAAATATTTAAAATATGGGGGTCTGGTAAACCAATAAGAGAATGGTGTTACATTGATGAAGTTATAAAATTTATATATTTATTAATTACAACTAATAAAAAAATTACTTATCCAATTAATTTAGCTCAAAAAAAAGGTTATTCGATTAAAAGTTTAGCATTAATTATAAAAAAACTATTAAAATATGATGGAAAAATATTTTTTGATAAAAAATTTCCAGATGGTGCAAAAGTAAAAATTTTAGATAATAAAAAATTTAAAAAATTTTTTCCTAAATTTAAGTTTACTAAAATTGAAAATGGAATAAAAAATTCTATCTCTTACTACAAATCAAAAATTAATTAAATATTGCTAAATTTATTATTTTTAATATACACAAATCCTTTTACTAACTCCTTAACTCCATCTTCGATTGTGTAATCAGGTAAATAGCCAGTTGACTCTATTTTTGAATTTGAAACTACATAATCTCTTTGGTCAGGATCTTTTTGATTTTCAGCTTCTGAATAATAAAAATCTGGAATTATTTTTTTAATAACTTCACAAAGTTCTTTTTTAGAAATATTTGCGTTACTCAAACCTACATTAAATATGTTTTGTTTCATTTTACTATATTTTTTTAAAGTGTGACCAAAAGCTTTTACTACATCTCTAACATGTATATAATTTCTTTTAAAACTACCTTCAAAAAGAACGATGTATTTATCGTTGTAAGCTCTATAAGTAAAATCGTTCACTAACAAATCTAATCTCAATCTATTTGAAAGTCCAAATACAGTTGCCAATCTCAAGCTTATAGAATTTTCTCTTTGCATTAAAATATTCTCAATTTCTACTTTATCTTTTGCGTATTTAGAAATCGGGTAAAGTGGACTATTTTCATCACAAAAATTATCTTTCTCACCTTTTCCATAAGCACTATTAGTTGTTGGCATTATTATTGGCTGGGATTTGGAAGCAAACTTTATCAAAGTTTTAACAGAATCTACATTTATGGTCTGTGCTTCAAATTCTTTTTTTTTACAAATTGGTGCTCCTACTAATGCCGCCAATGGTATTATTAAATCATTTTTTTCAATTAAATTTTTAACTAATCTTTCGTCTCTCACATCTCCATAAACCAAATGAAGATCCTTGTTAATACAATAAGTATTTAAACTAGTCTGGTTATAATAAAAGTTATCTAAAACCGTAACTTCATGTTTGTTATCAAGAAGATAAGGAACTAAACAAGATCCAATATATCCAGCTCCACCTGTTACTAATATTTTCATAATTTAATTTTTAATTGAATTTATAACTTTTACAATTTTTTTAATATCTTTTATTTTTAAATCAGGATAGTTCCCAATATACATGCTATAAAAATGCATATGCTCGACATTTTTAAATTTTTCGAAATTTTTATAAGTCACTATATTTTTTAAATAAGGTTGCCTCAACTGATTACCTCCACCTGCACTTCCCAGTCTAAATTCTATTTTGGCTCTATTTAATGCATAGATTAATTTTTTCATTAAATTTGAATTCTTTTTTTTCAATATTAAATTGAATGCATAGTTACTTGATCCATTTAAATCAAATTTAGTATAAAATAATTCATTATTAATATTATCTAAAAAAAATTTATGATTTGAATTTCTTTTTTTAATATTATTGTCTAATCTTTTGAGTTGATTTAATCCTATAAGTGCACCGATTTCATTATTACGAAAATTATAACCAGCTAAATTAAAAATAAAATCTTTATTTAATTTATTATTATTTTTATAAATTTTATTTTTGAATTTAATATCACTTACTTCTCTTAGCATTCCATGAGACCTCAACATCAAAATGTTATTATAAGTATCATAACAAGATGTACATATCATTCCTCCTTCAATAGTACTCATATGATGAGCATAATAAAATGAAAAATTAGATGTCCATCCAAAAGTACCTAATTTATTTTTTTTAAATGTAGCTCCATGAGATTCACAAACATCTTCGATTAATTCTATTTTTTTTTCTTTTAAAAAATTTAATAATTTACTTGATAGTCCGTTAAAACCTTGTGCATAAGTTAAAAATACAGCTTTAGTTTTTTTTGTAATTTTTTTAATTATTTCTTCATCGTTCATGGCTAAATTATTTAAATTTATATCGACAAAAACTGGATTAAATCCACAATGGATAACTGAAGAAATGTCAGAACTCCAAGTAAATGGCGGAACTATCACATCTCCTCCCTCTGGATATTTTAATTTTAAAAGACTTATTGAGATTAAATTAGCTGATGAACCGGAGTTAACAAAAACACTATATTTCGTTCCAAGCCATTTTGACCAATTTTGTTCAAATTTTTTGGTAAATTTAGATTGAGTTAAAACTGGATCTTTTTTTTTAAGATATATAATGACTTTATCTAAATCTTTTTTAAGAATATTATTTTTTACTAAAGGGTAATGATATTTTTTTTTCATTTGTTTATTTTATTAAATATTTTAAAACTTCTTTATATTTGCTACTTTCATAAATACTCTTACACTCTTCATTTTCTAAATTAATTTTTTCATTCAGATTTTTATCCAATATATTATGCCTTCCCTGTCTAACACCAAACCTAATCCAAGTTACTAATCTCGGATTTTTTACTGGTGTACCCCTATGCAATGCAAAAGTATCACTCACTGTCACTGAACCAGCTTTTCCATAAGATGAAACAACTAGGTTTTTGTGAGGCATTTTTTCAATCAATTTACTATCATAACCGAGAGTATGATTTGTATATTCATCAAAATCTTTAAAATCACTATCACATAAATAAAAGTCATCAAATAAATTAGATGGTTTGTGGGTGTATAGCAATTGGTCAAACGCCCCATTATCAGTATTTGTATCTGTCCAATTAATAAAAAAAACAATCCATTTTATATTATCATGATCTCTATGAAAATTATGAGTAAAAGCTTTTGTACTTGGGAATGTTACAAATGTATTAATACTATACAAATATGGTTTACACTCTAGGTATTTTGAAGCTAATTTAACTACTCTTTCATTCAAGCAAATATTTAATAATGTTTTGCAATTTAATTGGGCTTTGTGATCAAAACTTATATATGCACCCGAAGGTTTTTCTTTCTTATTTTTCTTATTTTTTAAAATTGGAGTGTGGCTATCATAAAAATCAGAATTTTTAAAAAAATTTTTAACTTCTTCAATATCTTCTATAGAAATGTTTAATTTAAAATTAGTTGAAATGCCATTAGTACATACTTCATTAAAAGCCTTCTCATCCCCTGCTAATAAATCTGTTGAATAATTTTTTCTATTAAAAATATTTATATATTTTATTAATAAAAGTTTTTTATTATAATCACAGAAATAAATTCTGTCACCGCTTAAATTTATTAAAATACTTAGCAAGTAACTATTTAAAAAAAACAAATTATTATTACAGATAAAAATCAAAATTTCAAAAAAAATTTTATTTTTTATATTTTTTATAAAATTAATCATTAAATTATTTTACCTTTTTTCAATTTAAAAACTCTACATAATCCAATCCATCTATCATAATTTTTAACATCACCATAACATAGATCTCTAAAACTAAGCACTTCACTTTCTAATATAAATATTTTACTTGAGGCAAAAGTTTTGAAAATTTTTTGACTTTTAATATCTAATTTTTTATCTCTAATTAATTCTTTAATTTGCACATCTTGTGTTAGATCGCCATTTGTTATGGCGCTTTTATCCGTTTCTAATGATAAAGATTTTGAGGTTAAAGGAGGACAAATAAAATAATTACTTTTTGAGTCTTCAATTCTACTTACATAATCAACATCAAATATATTATATTTATCTAACATTGGAGTAATTGTGGCATTCAGAAAAGATGTTTTGTATGTACTAAATTTTTTAATATTATTTTTTAATAAAAAATCTTTTAATCTCACCTGAAACATTCGCGAAGGAATTACATCTGAAAATAACTTGAATAATTCAAAACATATATGCATGCATAAAAAGAATGTCAAAATTAAAGACAGCTTTGAATCTAAATCAAATAAATTATATTTTAAACTTAGTAATTTTAAAAAACCTGTAAAAGAAAACAAAAAACCAAAAAAAACAGGATAATAAGCCTTTGCAACTCTTATCATTCCAGAAATTTCTGAAATCAATAATGCCAAGATTGATATGAGAAAGTATAAAGCTATTAAACCAGAATAAATATTTAAGTGAAATAAATAATATATTAATGTAATTAAAAAAACTACAAATACAAAGGGGCAAATTCTAAAAAAAAATTTTGGCAACCATTTATATCCTTCCCCGCCTCTAAAATGTTCATTTAACTCATAACCTTTAAAAAAATTTTTTGGATAGACATTGAAGTGATTTGCCCAAACACCAACATCTAGCATAACTAAATGTCTGTGTATATTCTCTAAAAAATTAGGATAAAAAATAAATAAAATAAAAAGTAAAAAAAATAAAACAAAAATTGAAATTAAAACTAAAGCTAAAATTAAATTTTTAGAATAAATAAAAATAAATAAATAACAGATAATAATAAATAAAAAATATTTAGTAATTTTTAAAATTAAATTAAAATTTTTTTGCTTTTTTAAAGAATTTTTTAAAGATTGATTAGAAAAATATAGAATAGTATTTAATAAAATTAAATTTATTTTTTTTGAAAAAAAAAATAAAATAAATCCAAATAAAATTATATATAATAAATTATTAAAAATATAAAGTTGATCAATATTTAAAATATTAACTTTAAATAAAGAAATTAAAAAAAAAATAAAAATTAAAGGGGGATATTTTCTGGAGGCTGAAGAGGAAAAATAACAAACTGCACAAGTCAAACTAATAAATATTGTTAAAATAATTTGTGTGCTAATATTGGTAGATATATCAATTAAACTAGTTAAATAAATTGATATTAAAAACCACATAGTTGAAAAAATAATATGACCCCAATAAATAGAAATTTGATAAGGCCAAACTGAAAAAATAAATATTACAGTAACAAAAAAACTAATTTCTGGATTTTGAAAAAACTTTGCTAAAAATAAAAAAAGAAATATCGAAGATATGAAATTTGAAAATAAATGTAAAAATATATGAACTTTTTCTTCAACAATATTTTTAAATAAAAACTTATTCAATAACTTTGCAAAAAAGAAATGAATCTCCCTGCATTGTGCTCGAGCAAATTTAATTTCATGTACTTTAGAAATATATTCAAATACTTGAGAGGACAAAGTAGCTATTAAATTTTTTTCACTATCTGTGGCTCCTCTTTTGTAAAAAAAAGTTGCCTCTCTAACACAAAAATAAACTGTTAAATTTAATGTCAAAGAAAAAAATATTACAGCAATTAAATAACTATTCATTTTAAAATATTACACTCTTATTATCGAAAGTTATAATATACAAATATTAAGCATATTTATGAGTAAGTTTTTTAACTAAACTTAGTAAATTAGAATTTTTCTTTACATATTTAAATTTCAATCTTAATTTATCTGCCATCAATTCATCTATTTTTTTATCACCCAAAACAAATGATTTTTTTAAATTAACATTCCATTCTTTAAGGCATTGTTTGATCATGCCTGTTTGGGGTTTTCTTAAATTTTTTTCTACTAGTGAAAATTTTTTTTTATGTGAAAAATTAGGATGATATTCTGCAAAGTAAAATTTATCAACTAAACCACCATTCTCTCTAAGCTTAGAATTAACCCAGCAATGTAATTTTATTACATCTTTTTTATCATAATAACCCCGAACAATACCTGACTGATTACTTATCACAAAAACTCTATAATTTTTATTTTTTAAAAAATTTATTGCTTCAAAAATTTTTTTTTTCCATTTAAAATTTCTTTTTTTATATACATAGCCGAAATCATAATTTATCACACCATCTCTATCAAGAAAAGCAGCTGGTTTTTTATCAATATTTTTGAAAAAATAATTAGCTTTTTTTAAGTCTCTGTATGTTCCAATATCTAAAAAATTTTTATTTAAATATTTTATTCCTTGTAATTTTTTTTTTTTTATTAATTTTAAATAAATATCATTTTCCAAAGAAGAAAATTTTTTTTTAGATTTTGCAAATAATTTTTTTTTTAAAATGACAAAACCAGTATTAATAAAAGAACAATTTTTATTTTTTTTTTTTGTAAATGTTTTAATGAATCCATTTGATTCATTTACAAAATTATATTTATTCCCATTACTGTTTGTAATTGCCATGCATGCATCAAATTTTTTATGATTAAATCTTAGGCACAAATCCAAAATATTAAAATCAAAAAATGTATCACCATTTAAAACCAAAAATTTTTTATCTAATATATTAAATGCATTTACTAAAGCCCCTGCGGATCCAAGTGGTATTTTTTCTTTTATACATTTAATATTAGTAGAACCAATTTTTTTATTATTATACTTATTAAACAAATAAGACTTATAATGACAAAGTAAAATAACTTCTTTAAAATCATTTTGTGATAAGTAATTTAATAAATAAAAAATAAATTGTTTATTATTTATCTTGATAAGTGGCTTGGGAACTTTTTTTGTAATTTTTTTTATTCTTGTTCCAAAACCTCCGCAAAAAATTATAGCTTGATTTATATTATTTTTATTGATTATTTGCATATTTCTTTTCTAAAAATTCACAAATAAAATGTCCAACACATAAATGAAGTTCTTGAATTCTATCTACTCTTTTTGCTGGAACACAAAAAACTTTATCTATGAATTTGTTTTTTTTTGAACTTTTGAAATTACCACCAGTTATTAAAATAGTTTTCATTTTTTTTTTCTTAGCAACCAATAATGCTTTTAAAATATTCTTACTACTTCCGCTGGTTGAAATTGCATACAAAATATCATTTTTTTTTCCTAGAGCCTCAATTTGCCTAGAAAAAATATTTTCAAATAAATCGTCATTAGAAATTGAGGTTATAATTGAAGTGTCACATGTGAGTGCAATAGCTGATATTGCTTGCCTTTTATATAAAAACTTTCCCACTAGTTCAGCAGCAAAGTGCTGGCTATCTGCTGCTGAACCGCCATTACCACAAAATAAAATTTTTTTTTTTGTTTTAATTGCACTTAATAAAATTTTATAAATATCGATTATTTGATTTACATAGATATCTTTTTTTAAAAAGTTTATATTTTTTGAAATAATATCGAGTCTTTCTTTTATTTGTTTTTTAATAGTCATTTGATTAATTTATTCCATTGTATACAATTTAGAACCATTATATTCAAAATTAAAAGGAATTACATTTAGTGGTTTAATATTTTTTAAAAACATCTCTTGATTTTTTTTTGGAACATAAAATAAAAAAAAACCACCTCCACCCGCTCCTAAAATTTTTCCACCAATAGCTCCATTTTTGATTGCTTTATCATAAATATAATCTAAATTTAATGTAGAAACTCTCCTACTTAATTCTTTTTTTTCATGCCAGCTTTGATTTAAAAGCAACCCAAATTCATCCAACTCTTTTTTTTCTATTATTTTTTTTGCTTCGGAAACCATTTTTAAAATATTAAAAATATTTTTTTTTTTTGTTGTAGTTAGATTATTTACAAATGATTTTGCTATATCATGAGATACTCTTTGCACATTAGTGAAAACTAAAAATAAATTTTTATCTAATAAATCTAAGTAATTATTTTTTTTAATTTTTTTTATTTTATAATTACCTGAGTTATGAAATTTTATTATGTTGAATCCTCCAATTGCTGTAGCTACCTGATCTTGGGAACCAACAATTTCCTTCATAATATTTCTCTCTAGATAAATTGCTTTTTTAGCAATTAAACTATTATCAATTTGTATATTTTTAAATTTAATTGCTTCCATAATTTTTGTAAGACCAACAACAAAAGCAGAGCTTGAACCCACTCCGCTTCTTGCAGGCAAGTCACCATCATAATGTATTTCTAATGAAGAATTATTTTTGTAAAATTTTAATATTTCTCTAACAGCTCTATGTTTAATTTTACTTAAAGAGTTCAAGTATTCTACTTTTGAATAAACAATCTTATACTTGTAATTTAAATAATGTGAATTTTTTCGTAAATATATATAATTAAATTTATCAATAGTTGTAGAAATGACTTCGCCTCCATATTTTTTGTACCAGGACGGGTAATCAGATCCTCCTCCAAAAAAAGAAATTCTAAATGGTGTTTTGGATAAAAAAATCATTTTTATATTTTACAAATTTTATTTTATCTTTTCGTTTGATAAAAAATTAGTAATTAATTCATATTTCCCATAATTACTATTATTTTTTTTTTGAATTGATGAGTGATGCAGGCTTTCATCTTTTAATATCTGAACAATTTTATTTACAGGTCTTAAAATTGGTAAAAAAATCTTTATTATAAATTTATTAAAAATAACTCTATTTCTATAAATTACTTGACTTCTAAAAAGTTTTTTAAATTCTTTTTTTAAATTTGATTTAACATAACTAAAAGATGTTTTATCTAATTTAGCAATAATCTTACTTAACTCATTAATTGTAAAATTTTTCGAAATAATAAATTTTTTACCATCTTTTTTAATATTTTTTTTTAAATCAGTTCTTTTGTGACCTACCACTCTTACTAAATATAAATCGTTAATTTTTTTAATTTTTCCATAAGAAAGTGTTATAAAGCTTGTAAATAACTCTGAATTAAATAATTTTTCAGGAAGAAGCATTCTATTTACTTTTGAGGGAGAATGGGTCATAATTTTTTTAAAATAAAAAGTCCTTGTAAGAGCAAACATTGGGACAAAATAACCATTTAATATAAATTTTACTCTTTCGTAAGACCCATCCTGTGAAGCATCTTTTAAAGATGTGTATTCAGAAATTCCTATTGGCTTTGTTAAATCATTATTTTTATACTCAACTAACATCCCTTTTCCGTATGCCGCTATATAATCCTTATTATTTTCTAAAAATTTAATAGTTTTTTTAATTGCATCCAAATAATAAAAGTCATCGTCAGCACTCCAGAGAGTGTATTTAGATGTTATTTTTGATGCTCCATATTTAGTTGCTTCCTTTTCCCATCCAATATAGTGAAAAATTTTTGCACTTAACTCTTTTTTATATTCTTTAACAATTTTTTTCTTTTGTAAAAAAATTTTTTTTGGCGAACTATCGATTATTAAAATCTTTCCTTTAAATTTTATTTTTTTATAATATGAAAGGAAAATTTTAATATGTTTTATGCGTCCTTTTGTGGGAACTATAATTGTCAAATTCATAAATTTATTTATAAATTATTCTTTTTATATCAAGAATTCTTTTTAAAAATTTTTTATCACCCAATCTACCTACATTTGCATCTAAAAAAATCTCTTGACCTGCGCGGCTCTACTAACGCAAATGTCCAAGTTTGCAGTTTTGTTGATGAAAATTTACCAAAAATATATTGATATAGATATCTAGAATTGGACAGATTGATAAAAAACCTATACATTAAAAACATTACGATAAATATATATTCATATAATTATAACATTCCATGATGAACACAAATTTTTTACAAAAAAAAGCAAACATACTTAGAAAAGAAATATTTCAAAAGTTTGTAAAAATTAATCAAGGTCATCCAGGTAGTATATTTTCTATAATAGATTTTTTAACAGTTCTATACTATGGAAAATTTATTAAAACAACATCGCTAAATAAAGATAAAATTATTGTTAGCAAAGGTCATGCAACGTCTGCCTTGTATCCGATATTAAGGGATTTTAAGATATTAAAAAAAAAAGAATGGGACAATTGGGGAAGTAAAAAAAAATCAATATTAAGAGTATTTGGTAATATAGATATTCCAGGTATTGATATGACTTCAGGTTCACTTGGCCATGGACTTGGTGTTGCGGCAGGGATAGGAATAGCAAATAAAAAAATTAACATATTTACAATTTTAAGTGAAGGTGAGTTCTATGAGGGCTCAATATGGGAAGGTCTATTATTCATAAAGGACAAGTCAATTAAAAATGTAAAAATTATAATTGACGTAAACAATCTAATAATTTTGGGGAAAACTAATGACTGTCTAAAAATAAATCCATTGAAACCCAAGATACAAAGTTTGGGTTTTGAGTGTGCTGAAGTAAATGGTCATAATTTTAAAGAATTAAAAAAAAAAACACATGAACTTACATCTGGAAAAATACAATGCTTAATAATAAATACTATTAAAGGGAAAGGTTTCAAGATAATGGAAAATAATCCACAATGGCATTATTGGAGCAAACTTTCACACAAAGATGAATCAAAATGTTTGGAAGAAATAAACAAAAAGATCAACAAATAAAAATGAATTATCAAAGAGACTACTTTATAGATGCAATATATGAAGCTGCAAAAAAAGATAATGACATTTTTATACTTAGTGCTGATTTTGGAGCTCCAGCATTAGACAAATTCAGAGTAAATCTCAAAAAACAGTTTATTCATATGGGTATTTCGGAACAGAATATGATCAATGTTGCTGCTGGATTAGCAATGGAAGGAAAAAAGGTATTTGTTTATGCCATGGCTCCATTTGTAACATTAAGATGCTTAGAGCAACACAAATGTTGCTCAAGTTTAATGAATCTTCCAATAAATACAATTGTTGCTGGAATTGGATTGGGATATGCAGATGCAGGCCCAACCCATTATTGCATGGAAGATCAGGCGAGTTTACGATCTCTCATTGGATCCCATGTTTATACAGTTAGTGACGCGATAAGTGCAAAAATATTAGCACAATACTTGTTAAAAAATAAAAAATTTTCTTTTTCACGTTTAGAAAGATTGCCTGTAAAAGATATTTATCAAAACAAAAAAATTGACTTTAAATCATTTGATAATGGTTTTAATTATTTAGTTAAAAGCAAAAAAAATAATTTTAAAAATTTAATAATTGCCCAAGGTTATCAGACTAATAGAGTGTATCAACAATTAATTGACAAGGATTTAAAAGATAAATTTGACTTGATTGATATGTATCGATCAAAGCCTTTTCCTAAAAATTTACTAAATATAATAAGCAAATATAAAAAAGTAAAGATTGTTGATGAACAAATTTTGTCAAGTTCTCTTGCATCAATCGTAGCAGAAAATCTATTAATAAATTCTAAAAATGTAAATGTGGAGTCGTTTAATTTAAAAGAAAATCATGTTTTTCAAAATGGAGGAAGAGAAAAACTTTTAAATGAAAATGGACTATCAATTAAGAAAATACTGCAGTAATTAAAATTTCAAAATATTTTTTTTTATAATTGTATCAGCAATAAACTTATAAATTTCAGCCGTATAATGATTATTTGAATATCCCAGAACAAAAAAATCTTTTTCGGTATAGTTTTTTTGGTGAATTAAATCTTTAAATAAAGGATAAAAATTAATGTATTCAATTTTTTTTTCATTAAGCATTTGAATATATTGATTTCTTAATAAAACATAATTTTTATCTTTGCTAAATAATTCATAATAATCAGGTAAATAAATAATAAATAAATTTGAATTAATTTTATTTTTTTCTTCATAAATCAAATCTATGACATGTTTATCTAATTCAAAATTATAACGAGATAGACTCTCATTTAAAAGAATATAAATTCTAGAATTAATATATGCTATTGTTTTTTGCAATTTAAAATAATTTTTTAATTTTATTAAAAAATTATTATTAATCATTTCAAAATTCTTAAAAGTCTGATTGATTTCTTCATCAATTAAATTAGTAATTAAATGCTTTTTATTAATTAATCCCTGAGTATAGTTTTTATTATTTACATAATTTTTTAAAATTTTATTTTGATACTCTGAATTTAAATCCCAGCGGTCATTATTTCCCACAATAAAAATCAAAATATTTTTTGGTTTAAAATTAGCTGCATACTCTCTTATAATGGCAAGGTGTGAAATTGGGCCAGATCCGCCCATGCCAAAATTTAATATCTCTCTATCGCTGTAATAATTTTTTAAATTATTGGATATATTATATTTATTCTCAACACATTCACCTTGTGTAAACGAGTCTCCTATTAACATTATATCAGAATTAAAATATTTTGTACTAGCAGGATTATTAAAACCATACTCATCATTGGAAATAAATAAATCTTTTTTTAAATCCTCATTACAAAAAAACATTTTTTTCTCTGGTATGGATCCTAATGGATAAATATTATAATTATAATTATTCTTATCTCTTACTGCCTTTGGTCTAAAATTTAGATAAATTCCACTCTTAAGGAAAAGTTTTTCATACTTTTCCAAATAAATAACTTCTCTTTCATTGCCATGAAATGATGATAATAAATAATTAAAAATAAATAGAAAAAAATATAAACTTATATTACTTAAGACAAATTCTTTTTTTTTTTTATTTAAAAAACTAAATATCCAAAAAATTAAATCAAATAAGAAAACAAACAAAAAGATTATATAAATTATATTTAATGGATAATTTGTTACTAAAATTTTATAAGATGAAAAAAAAATTACAAAAAGTATTACTAATAGAATATTAAAAAATAAAAAATTATTCAATTTATTAAATTTCTTTTTCATTTAATCGCTTTTTAATTTATTCTTTTTAAAGGGTGTGTCCTAAGATTTTTCTCTTTAATTTAATTTGGGCCATTTTTTTTATATTTTCAGCGTTTTTTTTTCCAAATCTTTTTTCAATACGTTTTAAAAAAGGTTTGGATGTGTGATATTTAATAAAAGCCAAATCTCTAAACTCTAGAATTTCTTGTGCCGTTAATTGTTCAGTTCTTAAAGGCATTGTTTCAAATGAATGCCATGAAAAAGCTTCATAAGTCTTAGGGACATCCATTTCTTTATCAAGAGCATCTTTATAAAGCTGACTGCCAGGAAGCGCCATTGATGCGTATGTATTCCAACCAGCTGTACATAACTCTAAACTAAGATCAAAAGTTTTTTGCATGCTTTCTTTTGTTTCTCCAGGCAAACCATAAATATAATTTGCCATAATTTCAATATCAGATTCGTGAACTTTTTCAATAACCTGCTTTATATCAACATCCTCAAATTTACCTTTAGAAACTTCTAATCGAACTTTTTTTTCACCACTTTCAATGCCTAAACATAACCATTTTATACCTGCTTTTCTCACTAATTTTAAAACCTCGATATTTTTTATTGTATCCACTCTGCTATAACTCCACATTCTCAAGCTATCATCTTTATTTCTTTCAGCTAACATTTCACAAAGAGGAACATAGTATTTTTTGTTTAACAAAAACATTTCATCGACAATTCTTATTGTCCTTACCCCCATATTTATTAGCTTATCAAATTCTTTTATAATAAAACCTGGGGACCAAAATCTCATGTTGCTATAATTACCTGCAACTCCTATTTCTTCTTCATCATCTCTGTTGATCATATTTATCATACAAAAGCTGCAACTAAATTGACAACCCAAACTTGTTTGTAAGCTTGCGTAAGGACTTCTTTTTTCATAATCATATTCTGCATGCCACATTGGCGATCTATATAAATCTAGGGGTTTATCCTTAAAAGGCAGAAGGTCCCAAGCATAGCCTGGCAAGTCAGTATCCATTTTTTCGTTGGGAACAACTTTTTCAGATGCATTCATTTTTATATTATCTGCAGATCTGTAAGCTATTCCCTTAACATCTTTAAGATTGTTAGATGAAAAATCTTTAAGTTTAAGTATATTTCTAAGTGCATATACACCCTCATTTGTAAAAACAAAATCAATACTTTTTTCTTTTTTCAATGTTTCAATTGGTAAGGCTTGAACATGAGAACCTATGAATGCAATTTTGTTTAGTATCTTATTTTTTTTCAAAAAATTAGCTAGTTCAACAGCGCCACTCATATTAGCTGTCCCAGCATTAACGTTATTTCCATAAACTACAAAACATATTAGTTTAGGGTTTTGTTTTTTTAATCTTATTAAAACTTCCTCTTCATTTAAACTCTCTGCGTTTGCATCTAATATTGAAACTTTGTATCCAACAGATCTGCAAGACTGAGCTAACAATAAAGCCCAAGTTGGTGGCTCTATAGCAGAATATTTTTTTGAAAGTTCTTGATAAGATTTTTTTAAACTTGAGGCTATTAAAAAAGTACAATCTAGTTTATTTTCGTTTGACATTACTAAAGTTTATACCTTAACTTCTATAAATTGAAAATTATTCAGTTTAATATCAATAAAGTTGTTTGCATTCATTTAGGAGTTTTTTTATTGTAGATCTAAATGAAATTTTAGCTTTCCACCCCTTATGACTTGTAAATGTTCTATTACTAGGTATTTACAATGTTACATCTACTGGGCTTTGTTTAAGACAGTTGAATAAAATTCTAAATAAATTCACATGCTTAAGATCTCCTTCATTATAAAAACCGTCACATAGATTATTTTTATTCCAAATTTTAGTGCCAATGAGGTGGCAAGAGTGTATTTTTGAAGAAAATATAATTATTACAATAAAAAAAGTATAACTCACTTAAAGAAAAAAAAATTAACAATATAAAGTTTAATTTTAGAGTTAAATAATTTTTAAAAATTTTTTCAGTGCATAAATCAAGCCAATTGAGCTATTAGTACTGGTTAGCTTCACGCGTTACCGCGCTTCCACATCCAGCCTATCAACGTCGTAGTCTACGACGGCTCTATAGGAAGAACTAGTTTTGAGGCAGGTTTCCCGCTTAGATGCTTTCAGCGGTTATCCTTTCCGTACTTA